>TARA_R110000764_G_scaffold61066_3_pt1 | contig 28297 bp, 32 predicted proteins | sample TARA_R110000764 | Tara Oceans TARA_R110000764 (sample SAMEA4398111) | marine metagenome | biome: Polar Biome; feature: [SRF] surface water layer (ENVO:00010504); material: water (ENVO:00002006), including particulate matter (ENVO:01000060) such as... | depth 5 m | reverse complement strand
GACGTGGAGTCAGGTTCACTCGATATTCTTAAAACTTCTAATTTCATATATCCTCGTTTTTGATCATGTTTTTATAATTATAAATATCAATTAAAGTGCTAAATCTGATTTATCAATCCAAAAGATCCTTCCCGTGAGATCTGTTACTCTTACGTCGGAATCAGACTTTTGTGGTAAATTTTCTAGTCTAACTTTTGAACCTTTCTTAAGAAATCCATCAACGGTTTGAATATCTTTCTTTACGATTACTTTTTTATGATTAGTCATAACTACTTACCAAACTTACTATATCGAACACCTTCAGTCATCATTTCTTCAGCTCTAATGATTGCTGCATCTTTTGCCTTGAATGGTCCACCAACTTTATGCTTACCATGATAAATGAAAACTTGAGAAGTTCCTGACTTGGTCTTATTCGGTAGGTCTACTTTTAGACGTATATCGAAATACCCAATCTTACATAAATAATATCCCTTGGGATTGTCCTTGTTTGCCATTTCTGCTTTCCTCTTGTCTATAAATATACAATCCATTTAGTTTATCCTTACTTTAAGTCTTTTAATACTATCTAAAAATTCTTCTATTGTGATCGTCTTACCCTTGTCTGTCTTTATCTGTACAATCTCTAATAGTTCTGGTGATTTGTCCACCATGGACATCAGCTTCTTTAGACCTGAAGCTGCCCAGAATGTACCGAACCCAGTATCTTCACCAAGCTCATTAGATTCAAATAGAGTAGATTCATTTGTGTCACCTGGCATCATTATATAATATTTCATATTACAGATCGACCTTTTAGTTTTTGCCAATCCATTTCTGGTCGGATCTTTAAATTAGATGCCCAGGCACCTTCGATTGTTGGTATTGACACTCCTAGATCTTTAGATATCGAAATAAAAGCATTAATATCCTTTGGAAAACAGGAGCCTCCAAAACCAGGTTTACCATCAGGACCTGGCACATTCAAGTGGGAATCTCCAATTCTTTGGTCTGCAGAAAATCCCTTTAAAGCTAATGACCAATTAGCACCTACAGCATCACACATCAGCTTCATTTCATTCATAATAGAAACTTTAGAAGCAAAAAAAACATTATTCATATACTTTATAATTTCTGCAGTTATAGTATCAGTTTCTATAATGTATGTATGGCTAAATCTATATTCAAATAGAGTTGCTACCTTATTTGTCAATTCCTTATGACCACCCAATATGATTCTTGCTTGAGTTAAAAAATCTAATTTAGCTGTTCGTTCCGTTAAGAATTCAGGATTGAATACAATATTAAGTTTAGGAAATTGTTTAATAAAATTGTCAGTACTACCAGGAACCATAGTGGATTTCAGAATTATAATATTTTTTTTATTTTTATTTTTTTCAGATACTTCTTGAAGGGCCTTTTCAACAAATAGTAAACTAATAGAACCATCAGGATTCATTGGCGTTGGGACTGCTATAAATATAAAATCACATTCTAAAACTTCTTCTATGGAGTTTAGATTTTTTTTGGGATCCTTATCATGAATCCTAATTTCATTAGATGGTGAAAATCCAAATGCTATAGAATTACCAACAAACCCATTTCCTATTATACCTATTTTCATTATTTTAGCTCCTTTTGCCAATATGCAATCATTTCGTCAAGCATAGTTTCAAAAGTATACTTATGTTTCCATCCCAAAACTTCTTTAGCTTTACTACAATCACCCTTTAAGAATTCAAGTTCTTCAGGTCTCATAAATTTCTTATCCGTTTGAATATACTTTTTCCAATCGAGATCTAGTTCTGAAAATACATAAGATACCAAATCTTTAACGGTATGGGAAACTCCAGTAGAACATACAAAATCGTCTGGCTCATCCTGTTGTAACATTAGCCACATTGCATATACATAGTCTTTTGCATGACCCCAATCTCTACTAGCATCAAGATTTCCAAGTTTCAAAGATTCCGAAAGACCTAACTTGATCTTAACAGCTTCCTTCACTACTTTATTTGTTACGAAATTTGTACCTCTTCTTGGAGATTCATGATTGAATAATATACCATTAGAGATAAACATGCCATAGGCATTTCTATAATTTTTACAGATATTATGGGCAAAGACTTTTGCACAACCGTAAGGTGAAACTGGTTCCAGATGGGTTGACTCTCTTTGATAACCATCACTATCTATATTATTACCAAACATTTCCGAACTACCCGCTTGATATATCTTTGCATCTTTACAAACCAAACGAACTGCTTCTAATAAATTTAATGGTCCTAATCCTGTGGTTTCTGCAGTATATATTGGCATATCGAAACTAATCCTTACATGAGATTGAGCTGCAAGGTTATAGATTTCATCAGGTTTGCATACTTGTAATACTCTTATCAAGGAAGACATATCTAACATATCTGCATATTCTAAATTTAACTGCTCATATATATGGTCTGGTAGTCTTGCTGTTTGGTTTTCTGCTACTGAATTTCTCTTAAGAATTCCCCAGACTTCATAGCCTTTCGACAATAAAAGTTCTGCTAAGTATGAACCATCCTGACCATTTATGCCTGTAATTAGAGCTACTTTATTTTCTTGCATTTTCATGATTTTCCTTAAACCAATTAACTGTTTCCATTATACCTTGTTCAAATGGTGTATATTCAAACTCTGGTAGTAATTCTTTTATCCTAGAATTATCAGATGGTTTTCTATATTGTCCATCGGGTTTGCTAGAATCAAATATAACTTTACCCTTAAAATTAAACTCCTGGACTAGGATATCAACTAAATCTTTAATTGAAACCTCTTCATCTCCACTTATAATTAAAGGTTCTTCACCAACATAATTTTCTAAAACCCATTCTGAGATCTTAGCTATATCTTTTGAGTAGATAAATTCCCTCAATGGTTTTCCACTTCCCCACACAGTGAAATCTGTATTATTCTTCTTTGCCAAGTATAATTTATGAATTAACATTGGCATCACATGACCATATTCTAATGAAAAATTATCATTTGGCCCATAAATATTAGAAGGTATAATAGAAGTATAATTTAAGCCATATTGTTCACGATAAGCTCTAATCTGAACATCTGCCATTCTTTTAGCATAAGCATAGGGATAGTTTGATTGATGAGGTTCTCCTGAATGGATTTGATCTATAGTAAGAGGATATTTTACATCATCTGGGAATACGCAAGTAGATAGAAAACATACTAATTTTTTAACACCAAGCAATCTACATGCTTCTATTACATTTGTATTAATCATTAGATTATCATAAAAATATTCACCCTTATAATTCATATTACCACCTAAGCCACCTACCTTAGCTGCACAATGTATAACACTATTGGGTTTATACTTATCAAAAGCTTTCAATGTTTGGGTCATATTTCGAAGATCTGCTTCCGAGCTATTAAGTTTATAATCTGCATTTATGGCAGAACCTACCAAACCTGTACCTCCTGTAACTAATAATTCAAGCTTACCCATTTAGCCAAGCCTCCAATTTTACTTTGGGTTCCCATTTAAGTATGTTCTTAGCTTTTGTTATATCGGCTTGAGTAAACCTGCATTCGCCAGGTCTTTCGTCAATGTATACATATGGACCGCCGATGATAGCTGTTAGATCTAAAACACTTATTTGATTACCTGTTCCAATATTATAAATCTCACCAAAACCTTCTATACATTCTGTTGCTGCTATATTTGCATCAACAACATCACCAACATAAGTGAAGTCTCTAGTTTGTAGTCCATCTCCAACTACAGTCATGGGATTTCCAGATTCTTTTTGTTTTAAAAATAAACCTATTACTGGGGCATACTGACCTTTTAATGGTTGTCTTTCACCATAAACATTAAAATATCTAAATGTTATAGTTTTTAAACCAAATAAGTCTGTATACATCTTACAAAGTTCTTCACCAGCAGTTTTAGACACTGAATATGGATTCAAACAATCTTTAGGCATATCCTCTTTAAGGGGTATAGTATTCTTTAATCCATAAGCAGAACTAGTAGATGAATATATTACTCTTTTTATATTGTTTTTTCTAGCTGCCTGTAAAACATTACAAGTTCCTACAACATTTATTTCTACTGCTGTAACAGGATTTTCTATAGCAGGTTGAATTCTAGCTTCAGCTGCTAAATGAAATACGTAATCAACACCAGCAAATAAAGGTTCTATGGCTTCATAATTTCTAATATCGTATTTATAATTTTTTGCTTTTTTATTCCAATAAAAAGTTTCATGAGCATCAGAATATTCATTATCGATTACTATTACTTCATGACCTTCACTAATTAATCTATCAACTATATTGGATCCTATAAATCCAGCACCACCAGTCACTAAATACTTCATTTTATTACCTCGTAAAATTCTATAAGTTTTTCAACCCTTTTTGTGTATGTATGTTTTTTGGCAAGTTCAAATCCTGAAGTTGCAATTTTCAATCTAAATTCTTCATCATTCAGGAGTTTATTTATACAGCCATATAATTCACCAATATTGCTATAAAATAAAACATTCTCTTCATGCTTAAAACCTAATAATTCGTACTGATAGTTCCTATTTGTTATTAAAGGTATTCCACAACCTATAGTTTCAAAATTCCTATAATTAATATCTGTAGAGATATTCCTATTGAAATGCATTTTATATGAATTCAGGACTTTAACCATATTTTCACCTATTACAAAATCATCATGGATAAAGTTATAATTTCTAGCTAGAGCTTCTATATACATAGACCTATTTAACATACTACCACAAAAGCCTACATCACACTTCTTTTCTACATTTCGTTTACCTATGAGGGTATCGTCATAGGCATTAGGGAACCAAATCTTGTCTTTTGTATTTGCATAATCTTTGGTTGAATGTAATAATAAATCATACTTACCATCATAAAATTCAGAATCAAAAGGTTCTACACCTCTACAATGGGCATCTATTGACCATAAGAATTTTTTAGTATTTACATTTCTTAGACTTGGAACCCAATTACCAGCCGTGTTGGCATAATTTTCTAAATTCAGAATTAGGTCATAGCTTTCAAAATCTGGTTTTTTGTCATAATTGTCATGGCCTAGACCCCAGACATCGGCCTGATGATCCAGTTTTTTGAATCCTCTTTGTAAACAGAAACACTCTCTAAAGTTTCTATTTTGTTCATGTCTGCCGTTTTCTTGTATTATCAGTATCTTCATATGTTCCTTTTATATACTCAATATATGAAATCTATCCGAGATAAAAAAATTATTCGGAGATTAATATTTCATCAATACTCATATTTTTACCAAATATATAGTCTGCTATAGGTTTTATAGCTTCATAATTAGTATTAAAAGGCCTTAAAAAATTACAAGTGACATATTGATCAGAATGCAATCTATCAAGATCTATATACCACCATGAGCGATCTATCCAATCAAATCTAATATTAACATCTCTCCTAACCTTGTATATGGGACCATCCCAAATAGATAGTAAGACTCTCATTAAAGATTCATCTGAAAATACATCGGGTCTTATTTCTACGGCTTCTTTATTATCAAATTTAGATACACCAATAAAAGATTTAATAAGATCCTCATATAACAAATCGTCAGGATTTATAATAGTCTTGAAGACCTCACCCTTAGCGGTCATAGTACTCATAGGGAATTTACCTTCATGAGGTGTTCCATCGTAAACCTCGGAACCAACTACAATAACACCATCGGTATATGTTGAAGTTCTATCTTCAAAAAACTTTCTTTGTAATGGTATTGTGTCCATATCTTCTATCATGCAGACTTCATCTTTATATTCTGCTGCTAAGATATGTCTACTGATCTTTGCTTGATTTGCTGTCGGTATTCCTGGGATAGTATTGAATATCCTTACGTCTGCGTAGTTTCTCATTCGGACAACCAATTCATCATCTTCACTTCGATCACTTATAAAAGCAATACTCAATTTTTTTTCTGGGAAGTATTTGCTCCACGCTTTAGCAACAATTGGTACGAACTGTAAAAACATTGGGTTTTCATCTGTACTTACTATAATCCTATCAAACATATTTATCCTTTATTACTTCTAATATTGGTTTTTTTATCATATCTCTATCATCTTGGAAGATAAGGTCTATATTATTTCTACTGAACATATCAACATCCATATAGCTTTTGCCGCTCTTTCCTGATATATAGGTTGTTGCATTCATTGATCTGCATATCTCTACCAACCTGGTTGTGCCTTTAAGATCTGTCTCTATGTCCGAAACAATCTTTGTTTTTATATCCAAGATCTTGCAGATTTTTCTTATTATATTTCCATTCGTTTCAAAAAGACTGTCTGATATGCATTCGTCAAAGATTGCTAGATTATAATTATACAGACTCTTTTTAATCTTGATCCAATCCCTGTTTGGGTTGACATATTTCTTATCTACTATACTTTCCAAACCTTTATTTGTGCACATAGTAAACCACCTTGCATTCATGTTAAATCTATTTTGAAAATTATTCTTTTCAAACTGGCAATGGTTCAGCAATACAAACACATCGGCGGAGTCGATTTTTTGGAATAATGGGTACCAAGGCATAAAATTTGGTTGGTGTATTGTTATTTTCATATTATACTAGCCATTTTTTAAATGAATCAAATGTAAATTCTCTTGCATGAATATACCACAGATTATGCTTCGGATTGTATTTATTATATTCACAACATAACCAACCATCCTCAAATTGAACTAGTTTAATTCCATGTTCTTTACAAATATCTTCTGTATTACTATTCCACTTATTAAAAGGTGGTACAAATATAGATGCTTTTGCAAGGCTACAACTTGTTAATATGCTTAATTCTTGTACGCTTTTTTCAAGTAGTCTATGATCTACATGTATTAAACCATGACCTGCCCTTGAAATCCAATCAGGAAACTTGGGTATTCCACAATTATCAACTTTGAAAAACTTTCTAAAATCGCTATGTGCGTTTAATATCTTGGGAAATATTCTTTCTGAAGCTCTCCCGGATTCTGCAGACATATCATGGACAAGAGGCGATACACAAAAAATGACTTCAGATGAAGGTATTTTTTCTTTTATATATTCTGCAATCTTAATCGTTTCTTCCATGTTTGCATTTATGCATATATCGTCAAATCTGAATATTCTTTTACTCATAGCATTTCTCCATGTTCAGGATGTAATTTATTATCATTACGATCAAATGCTTGACCTATAAATAGACCTGGTTTTCTCTTTGTTGGAAATGGACTCTTTTGGAAATATTCATCATGTACATAGCAATCACCCTTAACTATAGGAAACACCATTTCTTTTAGGAAGTTTTGATCAACTTGCCAAAAATCACCCTTATCATATACATCAATCAATTCCTTTAGGTTTAACAAAATATTTCCTCTTACTCCCCACATACCACCAAGAATCTCTATACCGTGCTGAGGATGGTCTCTCATGATATGAAAGGCCTTCCCACTATTTAACCATTCATGAACAGCATTAGACTCTCTACTATTCAATCTACTATCAGTGTCCCTTGATATCATTACATCAACATCTGGCTCTGAAGCGGGATAGAATCTCCAGAACATTGCAGTCCAGTCTCCTTGACCCATATTTACTATTTCTGTATTATCTTGAACTCTTATAATATTGATAATGTCTTCGGGTACACAATCAGCTACATAAAATCTACATATCCAACCAGGATAATGTTTTTTGGCAAGTTCTGATTGCTTTATTGCACCTATAGTATACGTAGGATTATCTCCCCATAGACTAAAACTAATGATTTTTTTCATAATGACCTTATTCCCATAAATTTTTATAAGTTTTAAAAACTTTAGACTCTTCTTCTAGTCTTTTTTTTCTATTAGATTCTGAAGTGGAAAGTCCATTCGGATTCATATAATATAGCCCATAAACACCACTTAATTTGTGAAAAGTAGAACCGTTTTTCACCATTCTAAGCCACATTTCCCAATCCCCTGCTGAAGTATATTCTCCATCAAAAAGTTCTTTCTCATGAACACTGGATCTCCATACTGGCATGCAACTAGGTAAACACTTAACCATATTAACTTTGGAAAAATCCTTAATAGGATATACCATACCATTCGAAGAATTATTATAATAGTCTTCAAAAGGTTTATTTGTAACGTAAGCTTCGCTATAAGCTAAATCAAATCCAGGATTATCCTCTAGAAATCTGACGTGATGTTCTATATGGGTATCAGCTCTACGATCATCCAAATTTGCATTAGTTATATATTTACCAGATGATAATTTTATAGCTTCATTCCAGCATCCATAGATTCCAGGATCTTCTTGAACAGCATCATATATTATATTACTATACTTTTGCTGATATTCTTTTATTATAGATTTGTCACTATCTGTTGAGCCTGCATCTATTATTATAAGTTCACAATTTCGAAAACAGGATTGGCTGATAATATTATCTAAAAATGGCTTTAGGTTTTCTCCTGGATTGAACATAGAAGTAATAACTGAAACCAAAGGAAATGACGGTTTATATAACTTTGGTTCATATATAAAGTTATCTATAAAGCTCTGTTTGGATGCTCTAATGAAGTCTAGTAGCTCGATACCTTTAAGCTTAGAAAACCAATTCTCCGACGAGCAACCATTCCTATTATCTGTAATGACCTTGCACCCTAGCATTCGGGCCTCAACTATAAATTTATTATACGTTTCCAATACCCCAGGTAAGAATAGTACGGTCTCATATTTTGCCATGGTTTCCATAAGTTCATTATATGGTAATGGTCCTACAAGATCATATTCTATATTATTTTTTTCACAATACTCAATGCAAAGTTTAGTATTTTTTATTGGATTAGGCGAATTTAATAACATAGTTTTTGATAGGGTCTTTTTACTGATAGATCTCTCAATAACGTCTAGATGTTCATCAGACCATATACTAGTAGAAAGGTTAACAACATTTTTTAAACCTATATTTTTACTAACTACATCACTATGTAATTTAGATTGGCAGTAGACATATTTAGCCCTCAAATAGAATTTTCTATTTATTATTTTATTGGGTGGTACTAGATAATCAACATAACTAGTTACATCTCTTTGCTTAACGTATTTATGATCATGCTCGATAATTGAATAGTCGCAGTGGTCTGCTATATATACTTTCAGGTCTTCAGATAAACCAATAAAATTACCTATTAACAACTTACCAGTTAAGTCTTCTATGCGGACTTCTTTACACCTTATTTTCTCAATAGACTTACCGGATTCTTGTAACCCTTTTATGATTTCTTCATTTACCAACTCTCCACCACCGAATACGTCTTCTACAAAGAAATCTGCTATAACCTTAATTGTTTCCATATGACCTTAATATAATAAAATTTATTTGAATAGCAACGATAAATTAGAATTTATAATCTAATAACATTAAACTAGTGAAGTTTTTTAAATCGAATGTACGATAGCTATTATTCCATTGAGATTCCATAGTAGCCTTTAGCTTAGAACTATAAAATCTTTTAGAACTACTATACATTTCCAATTTTGGTATTTGCAAAGTTCTGAACCTATTACTACGGATTATGGTAGTCCCAATATCTTTCGCTAAGTCTTTTATGGTTCCGAGATCAACTTCAGCTAAAGAAAGACCGTGTAGTTTACCTTCGTAATTTGGTTGCAAAACTAATATCACATAATCAGAAGATCCATTATCTTGACTATTATATTTGCCGGAAACTATCATACCCTTTTGTAATTGGTATCTAGGTATGATTAGTTTCCGATTAATATTTAGCTTATGTTCTCTAAGAAAATTCGCCAAGGCTATAACCCTTTACATTTTTAATAGCATCCATATAGCTATCATAGTACTTGGCATTCTCCATATCTAACTTCGAAGCATAATCAATATCCTGAGAATACTTTGCTGTTTCGTCATCAGACAATGCTTTTACTTCTGTATAGCACCACTGATAAGATTCTTTAGAACCTACAGGGAATAACATATATTCAGATGTTTGCATTGTAGAAGGATACCAATAGCTTTCACCATCGTCAAATCTTAGATCTTTCATGATAGTTGGCATATTAGCTTCATAAGCTTCTATGTCGAATTCAGGATATTTATTATGCTTTAATGGATATTCATTAGTATAAAAACCACTACTAAGATCTATCTTAGATGCACCATTCTTAGCGTCATATTCACAAAGTACTTGGTCCTTTCCTGTGATTGGGCTTGTTAGCCATACGTCTTTTTCTATTTTACTCATAAGTTTGAAGCTCCTCTAATTTGGGTAATTTAATTTCGAATGCTGGTATATGCTTATCTAGTTGAATTCTGAATTGTTCAGTCATCATATCTAAGCTAAAGTTGTCTTTTATGTACTGAGTCTGCTTTCTAGATTTTTCTAGATACTTAGAATAATTATTTTCCATATCTTTAAGTATTCCAGTAGCATATCCATAATCTACATAAAACCATGAAGACTCTTTTATTATAACATTTTCCCAGACTACGGATGGATGAACCTGTTTTAATTCTCCAGGTAGCATAATTCCATTCTTAGATAGGAAGTCTTTATGGCCAGACCAATTTGGAGCTATCACCGGTTTACCCGTGATTCCGAATTCTAATAAAGGTCTTCCATAGCCTTCACCATGAGTAAAGCTAAGCATAGCTTTCACTTTTGGATGATTATATAGAGAATTTAATTCTTCTTCTGTGAGATTTCCGTGAAGCAGATATACGTTCGGTAGTTTTTTAGAATCTACAGATAATTTTATTTTTTCAATCTTTTCTAGTATCTGTTCTCTATCAGTTACACTGAAGGTAGCACTAGACGTTTTCAAGATTATTGCAGGTTGATTCTTCGGACTCTTATTTTTGAAAGCTTCTAGAAAAGTTTTAAGCATTCCACCAACGTCTTTTCTATCATGACCAAATTCACCTTGCATCCAATGACCTGCAAATAGATAGCAATCAGATTCTTTAATTTCTGATAGTGTGTCAGCTATTGACTTCACAATTGATTTGGTTTTGAAAAACTTAGTAAGATCTAAGCCTTCAAAAAGAACTTCTATAGGCGTTGTACACTTAAGCTCATCCACTTTCTGTTTGGTCTTATCATCAACTTTATCATAGATGGTTTTTTCGAAAACTTCTTTTGAATGTTCAGAAGGTACGATAACCAAGTCCATTCTATTAACACCATCTATCCACGGTGTAGATACCATAGTAGTTTCCATGCCTGCGGTGATACCTATATTATACTTACCTATTGGTTGGAATTCACTAGGTACAGTTACCTGCATCCAAACGTCAGGTTTACTATCCATTTTATGAATAAATCTAGACGTTATTTCTGGATCTGAAAGTTCTGATCTGTCACACGAACCCCAAGGTTGATCTATAATTTGGACTTTATATTTGTCTATAGATATTAGACTACGTATTAAATCTCGTGAGTGGTCACCATAACCGCTTCTACTCGAAGCTGGGCAACTAATAACTAAAACTGGTTTTATCATGCTAAGGTTCCTGTTGGATATACTGGATTAATATTGTTTGTATTTACTAAAGTGAAGCTAGCTCTAGGTGTGAAATTGGCTAGACAAGTATTAATAGACCTAGCCATAGCATCTGACATTCCTTTTGCATTGAATCCATTTTCTATGGCCCATTCACGACCTGCTAGACCGCATAACTTTCTTTCGTCTCTAGTCATTTTGAACCACCAGGTTAGACCTTCACGAATACTTTTTATATCTGCTCTAGAATCATAAATATACGGAGTCATTGGCGAACCTTGTAGAGCAATTTGAGGCCATAAAGGATATGTCCACTTACCATAGTCTTTACTAATTTTACCTGTACTATTACTAGGAATCTCTTCCGTAAAGTGTTCCACACTCATTGGTTTACCATCAACTAAAAAGCCCATTTGATCTTGTAATCCACCAAGCACTGTAGCTATAGTTGGAGTTCCTGCCATTAAGGATTCCATATGACTTAGACCAAATCCTTCAGCTGATGAAGGGTTACAAGTTACATCTGCAATATTATATAGTTTATTAAGATCTGCCGGAGCTAATTTTTGATTACTAAAGATGACTTCCACATTTGGAGCTATCTTTTTTGCTACTGCATAGAGATCTGTACCATGCTGATCTACAGGATCTGTATGTAAAAGTATAACTGCTTTTTTATCGTTCGGTACGGATTCTTTAACGAATGATGAAAAAGCCGATATCAAGTCTGCTGGATGTTTCCTAGTAATATTTCTACTATTGAAAAAAGCGACGAAGTCTATATCTCGATCACCAAATATTTGATGTTTCATTCCAGCATAATCAGCGGACTGTAAAGGTTTAAATATTTTTTCATCTACACCATGCTGTACATATGTTAGATCGACACCTTCTACTCTAGGATTTCTTTGACAGACATGCTTATTGATATTGTAGGTCTGTTTGGAAATTGCCATTAATAAATCACAAGACTCATAGGCATTTTCATTCCAATGAGGGAATGGTAAATCGTCCCAGATATTATAATACATCAATGGGATATCTTGGCGTAGCTCATGCTCCATATTATATAACCAACCCCAGAATCTAGGATCTGTAAAGTGTAGAATAGCATCTGGCTTTTCTATCTTTATAACTTCACGAAGGATGTTTGGATCACCATAACCATCTACTGGATATACTTTTAAATAAGCATCAGAAACTCCTGAATGCTGCTTAGCCTCTTTAGACATATCAAAGATTTTGCCTTTGTCAGGATGGGTTATCGCTCCACCTATCTGTACCCAATCAAATTGATCTAAAGTACCCATGATGAATTGTTTTGACATTGTACCTATACCAGATGGTACTCGGAGATCGTCCGATAATAATAAAACTTTTTTCTTCATTTAAAACCTATTTTTCTTCGTTAATCATATTTCTAAATTTATTATCATTCACATACTTTTCTAAAACTATATTGACTAAAGCTTGGAAAGTTATATTCTCACGAATAGATAATATCTTAAACTCTTTATGGTTACTCTTGTTTACATTAACAGACGTTAACTTTGTATTTTTCATAACTGTTCTCCTTATTGTACATATAAGTATATAAGTATATAAAAAAACTATGAGATTACCACGATCTTTTTAACATCTATTCGCTTCTTAGCTTCACTAATAGCATGCATGGTTCCACTAGCCTTTTCATCTTGAGGTACAAAAGCTATTAAATAATCTATACCATTAGCTAAAAGCTTATTCCTATGAAAGAAGTTTTTAGGTGTGTACTTCTTATTGTAGAAGCCATCATTCATAGCAGAATATAAATTTTTGGATGTGTGAGAAGGATTATATTCTCGATAATAACACTCAAACTCAAGAGCATATTTCTTGGCCATGAAGTCTGCACCATTAGGACAACCACCAGAAATAATAATCAAAGAATCGCCAAACCTTTGTTTTAGGTTGAAAATAGTATCTTTGACTTTTTTATGGTTTTGCCAATTTCTGGAACCAATTATACCAACCTTTACGGACGGATTCTGTTTTCTTTCGGACATACTTCATAGTTTTTAGCAAATGGACACCATTTACAGTTACAATTTTTCAAGCCAGGAGTTGCAGGGAAGCTGGCATCTTCTCTAAAGGAACCATCATCATTATAAACATTATTTATAAATCCAGACACTTTTTTTTCTAATTTATTTATCGAGGGTTTACCTGCAGCAGGCTTAAACACCTGAAATCTTTTCTGAGCGAATTCTCCTTCCTCATAAAGTTTTCTTTTCATTATTAGATACTCAACATCAATTTCAGCTTCAGGCACTTCATACTGTTTAGAAAAATACTTTTTATAGAGTCTGAGTTGATCTCCGTTCTTTTTCTTCTCATTCTTGTTCCAACCCCAAGTAGACGTTTTCAGATCTAAGATCTTTATACGGTCATTTACTTTTAAAACAACATCTAAGAATGATAGAATCATAACATTAGAATTGGCATCAGACGGAATAAAAATTGGCATTTCAATACCAACCAATTCAGTATCTTTTCTATTAAAATACTTACTTCGGTGCTTAACCAAATAATCTAGGATATCAGTTCCTTCATAATACATAGACTTTAAATCATCTGCTGTACTGAAGTGTTCCCCTGTCTTTGCTACTTCCTTTTCATACAATTCATACATACTAGTCTTTAGCATATTAGCTAGAGGTAGAGCTTCTGCTTGTTTAGCAGTAGAACTATACATCACAGTCAGAAATTCCTGGATGCATTCATGTATGGCTGTACCAAATACTCCAAAAATAGTTGGTTCCCATTTTTTTAGTTTTTGTTTATACTGGAGCTCCCAATTCTTAGGACAATTAGTATACATACTTAATTGACTATAAGAGATGGTTTTCTTTCCAGCTTTTTTTGCTTTAACGTAATAATGTATATTCTTTTCCATATATTCCTATTAGCAATATAATAAAAAAAGTCCAATAAAAAAAATTATTTGGAGGTTTTATTTACAATATCTAAATATTTTTGGGTGTATTCTTTAACTTTCTGTAGATCTTCTATACCACCCTTATCTTTCCATCTACAGATATACTTCACGATATTACCCTCAAAGAAGTTGAGGTCTTGATCTTGTATAAAATCCCAGACCTCAATACTTCCTTGGTTGTAATGTTTTGGATGCTTAACAGCCAAATTTAAGAATCACTCTTTGGTAGAAATTCTTTGTTTATATGTCCGCAACTATCACACTTATAAACTTGCATTGGTAACATAGATTCTTTTCCATTGGGAGAAAGAATAGCAGAGATTTTCTTAAATAAGAATGCCATTGTGAATGTTTGATTTCCACACTTTTCACATACTACATCCGTTAAATCGTCTGGATTTATATTGATATTATCTTGACTCATGTTTATTCCTTTTTAAATTAATTTTACATCATTCCGGGCATCTGAGGCATTACGTCCTTATCACCCTTTTGTTTAGTAACAATACATTCAGTAGTTAACATAGTACCTGCAACTGATACTGCTTTTTCGAGAGCAACTCTAGTAACCTTTAAAGGATCTATAATACCAACAGTAACCATATTTACATACTTTTCATTCCTAGCATCGTAACCATAATTTTTAGAGGCAGCTTCAGTTTCTATATCTGGTCTAGACTCATAAATGTTATTCCAAATTACTTCTGAATTTAGCCCTGCATTCTCCATGATAGCTCGGAAAGGTGCTTTACAAGCTTTAAGAATTAGATTAGCGCCTTCAATTTGTTCTCGATTCTCAAAATTCTCAGAATACAATTCTACCATCTCCGAAGCTTTCATCAGAGCAATACCACCACCAGGTACGATTCCTTCATTAATAGCTGCACGAGTAGCATGAAGTGCATCTTCTACACGATCCTTCTTCTCTTTCATCTCTAACTCAGACTCTGCACCTATTCTAACGATAGCAACACCACCAGCTAGTTTGGACATTCTATCTTGAAGCTTTTCCTTGTCATAATGAGAATTAGAATTTTCAATAAGAGTTTTGATCTCTTCAATTCTAGCTAAAATAGCTTCAGAAGTTCCTGCCCCATCAATAATTGTAGTAGTATTTTTAGTAATAGTAACTAGTCTTGCGGTTCCAAACCATGACGAATCAAATGACTGTAACTTCATACCTTTCTTAGGACTACAAACATTACCACCAGTTAATACTGCTAAATCTTCTAGATTATCTTCTCTACTATCACCAAAACCAGGAGCTTTAACAGCAGCAACTTTTAAGGTACCTCTAGCACTATTAACAATTAAACCTGCTAATGCTTCACCATCGATATCTTCAGCTACTAAGAGTAAAGGTCTAGACTGAGCAATACAATGCTCTAGAACTTTGATCATTTCTTTTAGATTATTCAGTTTCTTATTCACTGGAAGTATTAATGGATCTTCCAACTGAACCTGCATATTTATCTGATCATTGATAAAGTATGGAGACGCGTAACCGGCTTCCATTTGCATACCTTCTACGGTTTCTAGGGAATCTTCGGCAGTGTGAGACTCTTCAACAGTAATTACACCGTCTGCTCCTACCTTATCCATAGCAGCAGCAATTAGATTACCTACACTAGAATCATTGTTTGCTGAAATTGTTGCCACTTGGACAATCTCTTCATTACCATTTACAGGTACCGAGAAAGTTTCTAGAGCTGTAATGATGCGCTTAACAGCAATATCCATACCACGTTTCAGTTCGATTGGATTCTCACCAGATTCTACTCTACGGTAACCTTCATTCAAGATCTCTTGAGCAAGGACCGTTGCTGTAGTTGTACCGTCACCAGCTTCATCATTAACCTGATTCGCTACTTCTTTGACCATCTGAGCACCTGCATTTTCTACTGGATCTTCAAGTTCAATTTCTTTGGCTACAGATACACCATCTTTGGTAGATATATACTCACCATACGATTTTTCCAATACTACGTTTCGACCTTTTGGCCCTAACGTTGCTTTTACAGAATCACCCAATTGATTCACACCACTTAATAATCTTCTGCGAGCTTCTGCTCCAAATTCTAAATCTTTCGCCATTTTATTCACCTTTTACTATTACATATAATTCTGGTTCGCGTATAATTAAATACTCTTCACCATCTTGTTCAAACTTTTTGCATCCGTGTTTTGGGTAAACTACCCTATCACCAGGAGATGTTTGCATATCCCCTCTAGAACCATCCATCAAGTGGAAACCAGGGCCTACTGCTACTATTTCACCCATCATTGTTGCATCTTGCGATGTTTCTGGTATTATTACTCCACCCATAGTTACATCTTGTGCATCTATTGGCTTTAAAACGACTTTGTCTGAAATCGGCTTCATCTAAAACTCCTATTTTAATTAATAAACTTTTATATACAAGTGGATTATCCAGCTTGTTGCAATAATTTTTGTTGGTAACCTTTATAAGATTCTAACATATTTTTAATCTCTGGTATCAGAGCAAATTCTTCTAATTGTTCATAGATCTGTTTCTGAAAGTACACATCATAATCTATTTCAAAGATGTCTTTACGAGAATCTATATGTATCAGATCTTCATCATTTAAACAGATTGCTCTTTGCTTATCTTTCTTTTTCAAATCATCTTCACAATTGGATTTTATATAGAATAGATATGGATTATCTTTATTAGATATTTCCGTTCCTAGTTTATCATTTGCCCATTTAGAAGCTTTAACATGCTGAGGCATTGTCTTAATATATTCAGAAAAAGGCTTACTAAAGGCCTTACTAATACCCAATTCTTTATATGGTATAGTCTCAATTTCTTTACGGATATTAATTAACCATCCTAAATCTAATTGATCTCTAACTGACATTTCTGCCATTTCGTTTAACTTACCCTTTAGATATTCAGGTGTATCTTTACGAATAATATTCATACCCCTAATAACCTTCTTATTATTTTCTCGGATAATACCATAATATCTTTTCTTGGCTTCACCAAAATAGACATACTCTAAGTCATATTCAAACTTTAGATCCATGTGCTGATAGTCTTCATCCACACCAGGATTATACTTCTTTACAAAGTTCTCATCCAGATCTTTATTGAATCCAATCAACTTAGTCTCCATTTCATCTATGGTTGCACCTGCGGATTTAACAAAGATTGAATCCGTATCACCATATAAGGTTTTATGTCCTCGATCTTTAAAGTTGACTATAGCAAACTTAAGTGCTTGTCTTGCGAAGAATGTAATAGCATCTGCACACTCATATGAACAAAGCCTAAAGTAGTTGAAACCCATTGCTCCATAAGCTGAATTCAATATCAACTTAAATGCCCATTGACGTTTTGTCATGGCGTCAATTTGGTCCTCCGGTATTTCTCCAGCTTTCAGTTGTCGGTTTATTTCCACCCTACGTAAGAATAGGCTCTTTAGAACTTTTGGTAAAAGACCTTGTCTATGCGTATGATCGTAGAATAGATATCGACCACCAAATAAATCTGGTTGATCTCCAGTATCTACAAAGCCTATATTGTCAGATTTTAACTGAGCTACAACTTCATCTATATCTATACCAATCTCTTTACAAGATTGAGCTGAACAGATATACGTTTCAGGACTTATATTAAAAGCCATCATTGTTGTTGGATATAGTGAAGTATAATCCATTACAGTTACATCTGAAGATCTTCCAGGTTCTGTAGGATCTATAACTATCGCTCCAGTAAACGGTTTACGCTGTACAGTTCTACGAGTAGGAAAGATAAGTTTATTGTGATTCTCTTTTACAATATAGTTATCAACAATCATAGACTTAAAGAAAACTAAGCTTAATGATTCTAAATTAGCAGTCTGTTGGATCGTTGTATACAAATCAAACATCTGTATTTTATCATTAATCTCCTTTAGGATTTCAACATCACGAATAGCATATCTGATAAAGCCATCATAATCATCCAACCAGTTCTTCCAGGTAACATCAGTTATCTTTTCAAGATCTGGTTTCTTTAAAATTTCCTTAGCAGCTGTATCTAGTTTCCAATTGGGCAGATTATAACCCATATCTTGTAACCCAGTCATCATATCTACATGATCTAAACCTCTGATATTTATACGCCAGAATTCACCATTTTTACGAATATAAATGTCATCAACCGGAGATAGCATTTCTGCAGGTAATCCTAATACTTTACATCTATTAATGATATAAGGCATATCAAAGCCATTTGAATACCAACCTGATAATATATCTACATTGGAAACTCTTACAAGATTTAAGAAACCCATTATCATTTCTTCTTCAGTCTTAGTGAAGATGTATGTAACGTTATCCTTATCTTTCATTTTAGGTTCGTCGTAATCTGCTGTTTTTGTAGGATGCCAAGAAAATACAAAGTAACGTTCTTTTTCTGTAGAATATGCCACCAATGCTGTAATAGGCATTAAAGCTTTTTCTGGCTTATTCATAGATGAATCGTTAGGATCATACCATGTTTCAATATCATAATACATGATATGTCGTTTTTCAGACCACTCAAGGTTATTATCTAAAACATACTTAAATTCAGGCTTAACATCAGATTGGAAAACTTTTTCCTTATTTGACTTGTCCAACTTATTTTTACTCTTAATGGAGGTATAATAAACCTTCTGAACCATTTCTCCATGCAAGGTTTTGAAAACCTCAGTATCGCTACAGTCAAAGGCTTTATCATCGATAATATCCTCTATATGTTTATAATCATAGAAGAAATAATCTCTATACTTATCGACACTTTTTTCGAATTTCCCTTCAGCATTATAGCCATACTTATGTATGTTCCACTGACCACGATCAAATTTGGCAGCAATACGGGATAGTTTAAAACTCATACTTTATATACTTTTTTAATTAGTTACAGATACAATATAATCAATCTTTGGCTATTACAACGATATTCAACGTTAAGTTTTCGTTAAATTACTCCAGTAGATCCGAAACCACCTGTTCCTCTAGAAGACTCTGAAGCATACAAAAGTTCAGCTGATACTTCTTCAATAGTTGGATTGCCTAATGGTAATAAAAGGAATTGAACTATTTTTTGACCAGGTTCTATCTGACTAGCTTGTGCACCTACATTTGTTAGGTGGAGATGAATCTCTCCTTGGTAACCACAGTCTACTACACAAGCACCTACTTGTAGACCTTTTTTGGTAGCTATACCAGACTTATTAAATGCCACTAAAGCAAAACCTTCTGGTACATTTACTTTTATACCTGAAGCAATTAATATACCCTCACCTGGTAGCATTGTTCTTGTATTACCGATCAAATCAACATCCTCCCAATCATTTGGTATAAAAAAGTCTATACCTGCATCTATACTATTTGCTCTTTTTGGTGATTTAACATCACGAATCTTTGTAAATTTCATATTAAAGTCCTTATTTGTTATTTTGTTTCAGAACACCTAGTTCATTTTTGAAGCAGTGTAGGGAAACTATGTGCATATTAAAATATCCAGGTTTTACATCAGACCAACCTGGCTCAGTCTTTAATTGTTCTAGCATCCAGAATAATTTTCCACATGCTAAATATATATCATCTCTTAAATGTCGGAGATAATCACAAGATCTAATATAATAAGTCAAATGTAGTCTATCATCTCTACGTATGAAATGGTAACCGATAGTACAAGGAACTCTTTCTCCATGGACAGCACCAGTATCTTCAGGAAACCACATAGGTAAGAATGCTTGTCTAGTATAAGGTTCTTTCTTTAACATATTAACAACGTCACCCATATTACCATACTCATAGCGAATACCTTCTAATTTAGGAGTCCATAATCTTTCTGGGTATGTATGACTAAACTGAGCTTCTTGTTTGAATTGATCATTATTTTTTTGAGCAAACGGCCACCACTCATTACTAGGAGGAGGATTTAATGGTTCTCCGCCTATACGTTCTTCTAAGTGATCTTCTGCCCATGGTAGATTAGGTCTTACTTCTGAAATTACTTCTGACATACTTTCAGGTATTGTGAACTTGATTGTATGATTTAGTAACTCCATCATTGACTGATCTATATCTATGGATTGCCAACGACCAGAAAATACTTCTACTCCCTTTGAGTATAGCTTTTCTTTTGCATAACGTATTGAATCACTAGGGTTTGTAAACATCATACTCTATATTCTTTTAGGGGTAAATAGGCTTCTGCATTAGCCTTATATAAATCAATAACTTTTCTTCTATATTCCAAAGCATTTTGCTTAATACTATCATTCTTTAGAGGAGCTTTTGGTCTGGATATTATTGAAAGAGGTATCTTACCTTCAAAAGCATCTTTCAGAATTTGCTTATTATACCTATCGGATAGTTTAAGTCCTAATGCCATTCTAACCACATCATGACCTAGAAATGGATTTCTGAGTTCTATCGTGTGAGCCATACTCATCCTATCCAGTCTAGGTAAATGGTAGTATGTAAGTTCGTCGTACATATCAGAACCTTGACTATCATATTCCTTAATTCTTCTATAACCACCAAATAGTTCGTCTGCACCATCCCCAGATAAAACTATCCGATGACCAGTTTTTGCTACTGCATCGAATAAATGATATTGAGGAATAACAGAACCTAAATCTATAGGAGATTCGTTCCATTTACAATATATTTCTTTCAGCATGTTTTCATCATTAAGATCGTAGGTAAGTCTATTAACCTTAATACCCCAATACTCTTCGCAGCAAAGGATATACTCCTCCTCATCATTACTAATTGTATAATAGGTAACATCAGCGCCAAGATCTTGCAATATAGCCGTTATTATTGTAGAATCTAACCCACCAGATAATAATACAGAAATTGGATATTTTTTAGAAATTAATCTACGTCTAACAGATTCTTTGATTACATCATAAACTTGCTCAGGACCTGTAATTTCCATAGGTTCAAATTTAAAATTAGGGACTGTAGTTTTTACTATAGGATTATACATAGAATAACTATGCCACAAATTCGGCATTAGTCTTTTTACACCTTTCCATGGTGTTAGTTCATTATAGTTGTAACCCCATTTACTAACAGTGCTCAAGTATGTAGAGTCTAACTCATCATAAGGTAGTACTAGAGGTTTTACTTCTGAACAGATTTCTCCAAGATCATTTACGTAAAGCTGTTTCTTACCTAGAGGATCGTTGAAGGCTACGACGTTTTGGGTTTCAGAATCGAAAAGGACAATAGACCAAAAACCATCCCATTTCCAAATTTCAGATCTTCTACTATAAATAGTCTGGATGTCTACCTCACCTACTCTCCTAAAAAAGTCTATTAGATATTCTGTATCTGAATCGAATTTATTATCGTAGTTGAATATTTCACCATTAAAGAGTAAATACTTACCAGGTAGATATTCATAAGGCATTGCCCATTCATCATTATCTAATGTTTGTATTGGTAGTCTGTGATGTGTTAGGGTTGTCTGACCAACCTTTACAGACTTAAATTCAGTACCTCTATGAGATATAGAAGATGCTCTATCTTCACCGACAGTAATTAAAATTCCACACATACTAATGTTTTTGTTTCAAGATTATTTCATTTCTGAATATCACTGCATCTAATAGATTGAAGCCATTTCTAAATCTACTGATCTTGCATTTTGGCTCCGACATCTTTAATTCTTCAAGGAGGACCTCGTAAATCTCTAATTCACGACCACGATCTGAATCGTCCCAAAGATCTTTGGAACCTCGTTCTCTCGGATTGTCACCATGAATATAGATGACTTCACAATCTTTGAATAATCCAGCTTTAGAGAAATGCCATAGTTGCTTTATAGCCTCATCAATAGTTATACGATCTTTCAGAACGCCCCAGACCAATACGGTCAATATTCCCCTATCAACATAAATATCATCAGCTAATAAGCCATCTCTATTTAACTCATGGAGAATGATTTCCTTGCTCAATGCAAAAGAATGGGTTTCTCGATCTTTATTATTAAGTTTGAGTTTCCCATACCAAAACGGGAAGTCAAATTTATAGGGACTTACATTTGCCCACTTGAGTAAATAACTCTTGCCAGAATTTCTAGCACCTTCTATTAGTTTTATCATAACCTAAATATAAGAAATTTTATTTGAATAAAAAAATATTTTGAAGGTTATTATCCTTCACAACTTACACACTCTTCCATTGCTTTTGCTGCTATATCACCACGAAGAACTGATTCTGTTCGTACATAATATAGAGTTTTAATACCCTGTCTCCAAGCTTCTAGGTGTACCTGATTGATCCACTTAGGAGTTGCTTCCTTTGGGAATGCTAGATTTAGAGAAACGCCCTGATCGACATATTGCTGTCTAATCCCAGCTTGTTTCACCAATTCGAGTTGGTTAACTTCCTTAAAGGTCCTGAAAACGTCCTTAACTGGTACCATATCGTCGAACTCTTTGGCTTCTGAGGTTTCCATAAGCTTACCTATCACATAACACCAACCATCAAGAACATCAAGATCTTGGACACTACCGCCATCAGCTAGGATTTTGTCCCAGACTTCTTTAGTATTGATACCAATCTTTCTCAAGACTTTTTCCAATTCTCTATTCTTCCTAATAAAAGTACCCTTAGCACTTTGATCTGTATATACATTAGCAGGTACTGGTTCGATACCACTACTTACTCCACCAGATAACTTACTATTAGATACGGTTGGAGCAACTGCTCTTAGATGGGTATTTCTCATACCTGTACCTACGCACCATAATGGCTCACCATATTCAGTGGCTAAATCACGAGATGCTTGTTCCGACTCCGTTTGGATTTGACCAAAAATTCGTCTTGTTTCAAATTGTGCTGGTAAGCCTTCGAACGGAATTCCACGTTGTTGTAAGTAAGTATGCCAACCCAGAGCACCAAGACCCAGAGCACGCCCTTTTTCTGCACTTCTAATTGCATTTTCAAATCCTTGTCGAGATTTTGATTTTTGAATAAATTCTTCTAATACTCCATCTAGGAACCAAGTTGCAGTATAGATTAAATCAGTATCTCGCCAGTCATCATACTTAGACAAATTTAAAGAACTTAAACAACAAACAAAAGAGTGATTCTGATCTGTATGTAATACAATTTCACTGCAGATATTTGTCATAAAAACTTTAAGGGCATTTTTCTTATATGCTTCAGGATTTTGCTTATTAACATTACCCCTATACATAATGTACGGTTCGCCAGTTTGTCTTCTCTTTTTTAATAGATTAGCCCATTTTTCCCTAGCTTCCGGATCACCAGCTTCCAATTTTCGCATGAACTTGTCACCGACTACTGCACACTGATGCATATTCAACGACTGTCTATTAACATCACCCTTAGGTTCTCTAATCTCTAGCCAATCATTAAAGTCTTTATGTTCAATATTTAGATTTACACTTGCTGCACCTCTTCTTACTGAACCTTGATTTGTTGCCAATATTGTAGAATCAAAAATCTTGCAAAAAGGTACTACACCATCTGATGTACCATTACCTTTGATTCTTGCTCCAGCGGGTCTGATCTGATTTATACCAATTCCGACACCACCACCATGTTTTGCTAACAACATCATTTCCAGATTTTTGTTACCAATATCATGAATAGAATCTGCTACGTCAATACCGAAGCAAGAAATTGGTAAGCCTCTTTCGGTACCTGTATTAGATAATACCGGGCTCGCTAGACATAACCAGCCCTTCCAGATATAATCAAAAAACTTAGTTGCCAATTCTGGTTTCTCTAGTCTCTTAGCCACTGTTGTACATACTCGCCAGTAAGCATCTTTAGGAGTTTCACCGTCTTGTAAATAACCATTACTTATAGTAGCAACATACTCTTGAGTATTTGCCCAACCAGGAAAGTCTACGTCGATTTCCCAGTTAAGATGTTTTGCATAATTTTTCATATAACCCTTTTAAAATATATCTTCCCAGTCATCACCTTCGCCTGCTTTACTATAATCAGTAGATCTGATTGCAAAGAAGTCGGTGTGAGTATGGCCGCCAGTAAGATGGTAAAACCATTCTAGATTACTTGCTTTTTGTTGATTGACAATAAAAATAGGATCGTAACCCAATTCAACTAATTTTTCGTTTGCTCTTTGTTTTATAAATTCTTTTAGATCTGTAGCTTTTAGATTTTCCAAGTCACCCATTTCAAACATTTTATCAATAAACTTCACTTCTAAATCTACTATAAGTTTAGCAGCTTCATTAATTGCATCTTTTGATTCAGCTTTTAATTCTGGATATTCTTCACACATATGATTAAAGAGTTTACAGCCCATTCGACTATGTAAACTCTCATCTCTAACAGACCATTTCATTTGTTGACCAACACCCTTTAAAAGATTTCTCATTTGAAAACTATATAATACAGCGAAGGATGAATATAATGATACTCCTTCAGCAAATGCACTAAATATTGCAAGACTTCTTGCCACATTTTTTCTAGCTTCGGGGGATTTTGCTAATTCTTTATGTGTATAATCTTGACCAGTATTAGTCAATAATTCGAACTTAGCTGAAGTTGCTTCATCGTGAAGGAATGCCTCAAAATCTTCAAGGCCTAAACTCTCATTAAGATAGCTATATGCAACAGCATGAATAGTCTCTTGACTTCCAAACATCATAGCCATTTGCTTAATTTCATGCTTAGGAAACCATTTGGTTACCATTCCGGTCCAGTAATCACTAACAGCACATTCAGTCTGGGCAAATCCTAATAGGATGTTACCGACTAGATTTCTTTCTGATACTGTTAAATTTTCTTTCCAATCTTTAACATCACTTTGCATGGCTATTTCGGTATGTAACCAAAATGCTTGTGCTTGTTTTAACCAACCTTCATTATAGTAGACTGGGTATTCAAAGGGCTTATAATGTACCCTCTCTTCAAATAGTTTGCTCATATAGCTTCCAGATTTATTATTAGTGTAAAGATAATTATCAGTATATGATTATATACCAGCGGGTTTATCGTTATTTAGTTCAGTGAATTTCTGAGCTAACATTTTTCTCATAAACTCACTACTACCATTTATTTGTTGTTGAGTTTCTTGACCTTGAATAGTATTAGACTCGAATATTTCCATCTTACCATTTGAAGCATTTATCTTACTAGGTAGTGTAATACCATCAGGACCAAATCTATTCTTAATAATGTGCCATCTTCCTGTTCCAGCAACCTTATCTTCAATCTTACGAGATAGGGATATCACAAAATCGGCAGTCATAATCTTAGAATAATCTTCTGCAATTTTATCTGCTTGGATAACATCTTCTTGTAATGCACTTCTATTGGCTTGTGAAGCAGTCCATATTGGAATCTGATATTCACCAGCCATACCTCTTAGATCTTCATAGATATTTCCAAGTTCATGTCTTTTTTCTAATCCACGTACACCTCTTAATAAATCGGCATAATCAACAATGATTAAATCTGGTTTCTTGTCATTAATTCTGCATCGTTCTAAGTGAGCAGCCAATGTAGTTATACCAGCACCTTTGGTAGGATAGTACTTAATAGTTAATGAACCATCTAGACTATCAACCATTTTCTTTACATCATCTTGATGATATCGTAGATCTTGATTAGCTATACCGGTGAAAACTGCATCATATCTCATACCAACATAATGCTCATTCAATTCTAAAGTATAGTGAATAACATTAAGACCTGCTTTTACAGCGTTCGCACCAACATTAATTAATGCCCAGGATTTACCGATACCTGCAGGAGCAACCATAACACCTAATTCACCCTTACCTAATCCACCATCAGCTAAATCATCAATTACGTCCCACCCTGTAGAAATTGGACTTCTACTTGATTCTTGGTAACGTATTTCAACCTCATCATTATAATCATGGCCTAAGTTTTTTTCAACACCGGCTTTCATTGCCTCATCAATCTTAACCTTTATCTGGTCAAATTCTCCAACCTGAAGTAATTCTACAGATTCGACAATAGCTTTCTTCAATGCTTGATTCTTACAGAAATCTAAAGTTTTACCTTTAATGAACTCTAAGTCGGTAGCTTCAAATTGTAAGTAAACATCTTTTAAATGACTCTTGATAGTTTGCACTAAAAGATCATTATCTAATTCGTCTAACTTTACTTTGAATACTTCCATTGTCGGAGCATCTTTAAATTCCTGGAAATAGTCCATGACTACACCAATTATAAATTGGTTAGCCTCAGACTCAAAGAATTTGCGATCTAATATATCAGAGATCTGTTGTAAAAATAATCTGTCGGTGAAAAGGGATGCAACCAATTTGATTTGGAAATTATAACCCCAGTCGGATAATTTATCTGTCATATATTTACTTTTGTTGTTCCAATGATGACATAACATCTAAATGATTGAAACTATCTCTAAGCCAGAATTCAGGATTCTTGACTATAGTCATTTGATCTTCTAATGTATATTTCAAGAATTCAGTCTTGTCAAGTCTTTGCATAGGTCTTTCCACAATGTTGCGGATGGATTCCTTTGCGCCACCATGAATATCTACCTCTTCTAGCTGCATAAGTTTATAGTTTAGATCTAGCATTTTTCTACTTGCTGCTACATCTGCTAATACTTTTGCTTCTGATTTATTAGCTTCTGCGTATTCTATTACATTATCCATAGTAATGGTATTAGAACCAAATAGGATTGGTAATCGTTTTTCTAATGTTTTTTGACCTAAGCCTTTTATACCGGGAATATTATCTGATTTGTCACCTAATAGACTTTTATATAAAATATAATTTTCTGGCTTCAGTTTGAATCGTTCTTGCATATCCTGTCTAAAGTAGAATTTTTTAGCAGTTGGAGACCATACCTGAATACGTTCATCAATCAATTGTAAGAAATCAGTATCTGTAGACATTATAAAATGTTGACTATTTGGTAGGACTTGTTTAGCAATATATGCTATAGCATCATCAGCTTCGATTCTTTCAGTAGCCATTACAGTAACTGGTAGTTTATCTATATATTCCATGAGCCTTAGAATCTGTTGGGTCATATTGACTTTTTCGTCTTGGACACTAACATTCGAGTTGATTCTTGAAAGTCTAACTTTAAACGTTCTCTGAGCTTTATAGTCAGGAAACATCTTTTTGCGCTTTGCAGAACCACCTTTACCATCAAAGCATATAATCACTCTAGTTGGCTTTATTGTACGGATAGCATATCCTATAGACAATAAGAAACCTTTAATTCCACCAACATGAACTCCTGCATCGTTGGTAGTTGGGTTACAAGTATAAGACCTGATAAATGTATTTAAGCCATCAATAAGCAAGACCCTATCATTAGGGCCTTGACTTAGTGGTTCGCTTTCTTTTAGACTTGCTAAAATATCTGAGTATTCTTTCTTCATTGAGGTTCTTTTTTATTTATGTACAAGTCTAATATAAGAAATTATAATCTAAAACTACGATAATGTACGTTAACTTTACATTAACTTTATGTTAAGCATTTGGTACATCGTCGTTTCCGATTTCAATATCATCTATACCGATTGCATCTGTCTTATAATCCATAATCATAGATTCACAAATTTCATCATATAAACGAGCTTTTCTTTCTGGATCTGAAAGTATCTTACTTACAAATTCTTTAGACATAAACTTAATCATCTCACCAGTTACGGTATCAGTATAGGTATACCAACTACCACCTTGAGTTACTAAGTTATTATCTTTCATTATTTGTAACCATGATCCGTAATCATCAACACCA
>TARA_R110000764_G_scaffold36736_1_pt1 | contig 28324 bp, 60 predicted proteins | sample TARA_R110000764 | Tara Oceans TARA_R110000764 (sample SAMEA4398111) | marine metagenome | biome: Polar Biome; feature: [SRF] surface water layer (ENVO:00010504); material: water (ENVO:00002006), including particulate matter (ENVO:01000060) such as... | depth 5 m | reverse complement strand
CGGGGTGTCCGTGGGCGCGGTGAACTTCTCGCCGGGGAACGTGAACGCACTCGAGGCCAGGGACGTCTGGGCGACGAACCTGGTGTAGACGGCCTCGCGGGCCTCGTTGAGAGTGACGGACGTCATGCGGCGGTGCGCAGTTGAGTGACTGCGAGCTGGATGGCCGCCTGGACGAAGCCGGAGGCAGCCTGCTTGGAGCTGCCCTCGTTCAGGCGGATGATGTAGGGCACGTTGTTCGAGATGTAGACGGGGCCGCTGCGGAGCTTGTAGCCCAGCACGCTGCCCTGGCTGGCGGCCTGCTCGGCCTCTGCCGAGGCGATGCTCTCCGGGGATCCGACGACGTCGGTCCGCGGGGTGGCCACGTTGGCGATCCAGTTGGCTCGAGCCCAGCCGGTGGCGATGGGCGTACCGCCTTCCTGCGGGGCCTTCGTCAGGTTGGCGACGACGTCCAGCGTCAGCTTCTTGATGACCTGCTCCGCATCCGACTCGAGGCCGTCTACGATGATGCGGATCTGCTGCTTGCCCGATCCACTGCCACCACCCGAACCGGGGATGAAGCGTCCGCTGGAGTCGCGCGCGACCATCAGAAGGGGCTCGTCGGGTTGTCGTCGAGGGGATCCTCGAGGTCGGGCTCGGCACTCGGGCCGCCGAGATTGTGGTCGACGTCGAGGTTGCGCTGCTCGCTGTCCAGCTCGATGCGCTGCTCGAGGGCTTCCTGCTGGATGCGCTCGACGCGAGGAACGACGCAGCCAGCGTCTCCGTCGAAGTCCTTCAGCGCGATGCGCTTGGACTCCCACCAGAGCTTCAGGCGGTTGCGCCCGAGGATGGCCTTCATCTCGTCGGTGACGTCGTCGCCAGCCAGGACTTCCTGGACGCCGCAGATCCCGAGCTTCATCCGGCGGGCGAAGATCAGGTCAGCGTCGAAGGCATAGCGTTGTTTCCAGTGTCGCATGTTTGGTTGGCGTGGTCAGTGGGGGGTGTGCGGGAGAGGTACGGGCCCCAGCCAGCTCGAGGCTGACTGGGGCTCGCGTGTCAGGGATCAGCTGACGGCGTCGAGGAACATCGCGCCGAGGTCGGCGGAGACGAGCTTCTGGTCGAAGGCCATCTCGATCTCGATGCGGTCCGACTTGAGGTGGTCCATGCGCATGCGCGAGATGCGCGTGGCAAGAGCACCACCACCGAGCAGGCCGTTCCAGGTGAACGTGTAGCCTGCCGAGGGGACCATGAGGCCAGGAGCGGCCGGGGCGTAGAGCAGGAGCGCGTTCTTGCCACCGATGAAGGCGTGAACATTCGTCGCCCCTTCGTTCGCGGTGTTCTCGATCGCGTCCATCACGAGGATCTCTTGCATCTCGAAGAGAGCGGCAAGAGTGTCACGCATGACCATCGCCGTGCCCGAGGTCTGCCCACGGTCAAGACGCCCGACGATGTCGGGGTGGTCAAGGAGCGCGTCGTAGACCTCGCGGCCGAGGACCATCCGGTTGGGACGGAAGCCAGTCGACTCCTGCACCGTGCGGACGCCCGCACGGACGTCCTCGATCGGCGTCGAAGCGGCGACGTCCCAGCGAAGGAACTGCGTGCCCGTGGGCGCCGCAGCGACTCCCGCGCGCTCGGTCGTCCAGACGCCGGTGATGAAGTGGGCACTCGCCCACTCCTTCTCCTTGCGGAGAAGACCCTGGAGGGTCAGCAGCTCGGTGGCCTCGCGGTCGAGCGAGATCGGGCTGTCGGCGTTCGCACGGACCTGGTCGGCCACGTCGCGGTGAAGCGCCCAGACGTCGGCCGCGTAGGTCGCGCTCGACAGGGCGTAGTTCGCACCAGCAGACTCGGCACCAGGTGCGCGCTTCTGCATCTCTGCACGGTTGAAGTAGCCGCGATCATACGTGAAGTATGAGTCCGACTGCTTCGACACTGCGATGCGAGGGAAGGCGCGGTCGGCCACGAAGGCGTCGGCGCTTTGGATGAAGGCCAGCGAGACGCTGGACAGGGGCGCGTTGATGTGAACATCAGACCGCGACGGTTGGCTGAAAGGCATTGGATTTCCTTGTTGTCAGGGTCTGGATCAGACGACTTCGTCGAGGGAGACGAGCAGCTGAACTTCGATGATGTCGCCCGCAGCGCCTGCTGCGGAAAGGGCGGTGCCGAGACGATAGTCTCCAACCCCCGACGTATGGGTGATGACGCGGCCCGTGCCGTCGCCAGCTGCTTCCAGCTCGGCCCCGATGGTGATGGCCGCTCCGGCCTCCACCTTCAGGATGCCGCTACCTTCGGTAGCGACGGGGACGCCCTGGCCGACGGTCGAGACCGACTCGGCGCAGATGCCAAGAGGCTTGACGGTGGCGGCGGCGACGTGGTCGACCTGGCCATCGGCGGCTTGCGCGACGACACGGTAGACGGTGACGGCGGAACCGGCCTCACGCGAAATGAGGCGGACACGTTGTGCAGAAGACATGGTTGGAACTCCTTGGAATCAGAAGCCGAGCGACTTGTTGTAAGCCGCTTCGCCTTCGGGGGTGGAAAGAGCGTTGGCCGTGGCCTGCTCCGGGGAAAGCGACGGATCCGCAGCGCGGAGCGACTTCGCGATGGCCTCCAGCTCGTTGATCGAGCTGGGGACGGCGCTGGTGCCTTGGCGCTTGAACGCCTCGGCGAGACCTGCGTCCGAAGCCGCAAGGGCCTCGAGCGCGGGGGCCTGCTCGTCAGCCGGAAGGGAGTCGATACCCTTCAGGACGGACATGCGGACCTCGACGGTGCCGGGAAGGTGAAGAGCTTCGGCCCGCTTGCGCAGGTCGGCGTCCTTCGCCTTCTCTTCACCAGCGAGACGAAGCGCCTTCTCGGACGCCGCGCTCTTCGCGAGCTGGAGCAGGCGGGGGTCGTCGCTCTTGCGATACTCGACTCCGTCCACAACTTCGACCACGGCGTTGACGTCAGCCGCTTTCGCGACCTCGGCCTGGCGTGCGTCAGGGGAGAGGGCGAGGAAGGCAGCTTGGCCCGCTTCGTCCAGGGACTTGAAGATGCCACGCTGGGCATCGTTCAGCTCGGAGACCGCTTCGGCGCGCTCGGCGCGCTTCGTGATCTCTTGCAGCTGCTTGGCGACCGCCTCGATGTCGGCGGTCTGGTCGTTCTTTTCGGACATGGTTGCCTCGTTGATGAACGTGCCGACAGAATCGGCGGGAACGCCCGAAGAAGTGGAAGCATCGGTGACGTCGGGCACGTCGGCTGCTGCTTGTTTGGAGAGGTCAAGAATCGCCGCACTGGCGCCAGCTTGACTCGAGAGGAGCACGGAGTGGGTGTGCCCTTGGGCTTCGCCGATCTGGACGACGCCGTTGCCGTCGATCATCCAGGAGTGCGAGTGGAAGGCGCCGTCGGAACCAGCTTCGATGCCGGTCTGCCCTGCGCCTGCGCGCATGTCGGGTCCGACTTCGTCGGAGAGCAGGTGCTGGTGCCCATCGGTGGGCGTCGTCAGCAGCGCGCGCTTGGTCGCCGCGGCGAAGGGGTTCTTGCCCTTCTTCGGCTTCTTCTTGCCAGGCTTCTCGCCCTTGTCCTCGGCCTCGGTCGCCTCGTCGTCGTCGGCGGACGCGAAGGGGTTCTTGCCCTTCTTCTCGACGTAGCCTTCGTCGCCAGGCTCCAGCTCGTCCTCGAGCTTCGCCTTGACGATGCCGAGTGCGATGCCTGCGCGCTTCATGATGGACATGGTGGCGCCGGGCTGTGCGGGGCGGTCGACGGCGGAGATCTCGTCGAGGCGCATTTCCTTGAAGACGCTGCGCTTGGCTTCGCCTGTTTCGGGGTCGATCATCAGAGTGCCTCGTTGATGGCGGAGCCACCGATGGAGAAGCCGGTGTACTCGCCGTCCGCAAACTTGCGGAGGACTTCCGGGTCTTCGGGTTGCATCGCGATCAGCAGCCCTGTACGTTTCGTGACGATGTCCAGGGACGCCGCGATCTCGGACGTCAGCGGAAACATGAAGACCACGTCGCCGATGGCGTCGCCCTTGTGCATCTCCTTCGCCGCGCGCTCGCCCTTGGCGAACTCGAGGGAGCCCTTCATCATCACGTGCTCGGGCACGTGGTCGAGCTGGAGGTCGAAGTGGTCCTCGCCGTCCTCCTTGCAGACAATGGCGAAGCCGAAGACCAGCCCGAGTGACTGGTCGACCTTCAGGATCTGCGTGGCTTGGAGCTGCTGGGAAGTCATCGAGGGGTCCATGCTAGGGGTTCAGAAGGAGAAAGTGTAACCTTTTCCCGAGAAATGTCACTGAATCGAAATCGAGGCTCCGGGGGAGAGCTTCAGCTCGGGGATCCGGGTGCCCACTGCGCAGACGCACTGGATGTCCTCCTCGGGCACTCCGAAGGCCCCAGGGTGCTCGGTGGCGTTCCCAGCTCCAGAGATGAAGAGCTGGCCCCAGGGCTGGACCTGCCCGTGCATGTCGGCGTGGCTGTCCCGCACGTTCTGCTTGAGGCTGGTCTCCCACTCCTGGGAGAGGTTGTTGGGGTCGAGCTGGCCGTCGGCGATGGCCTGGGCATACATGGCGTTTTTCCCCTGGTGGACGCTCTTCAGGGCCTCGGTGCGCGCGATCACGTTGGAGCGGTACTTCACGTAGCGTTCCCGGTAGCGGTCGACCATCCGGTTGACCTGCGTGCGGGTCAGGGGCTTGCCGTCGGCCATGGACTGGCGGATGGTGCTGTCGAACCTCTTGTCCCGCAGGGCGCGGTCGAAGACGGCCTGGTCACCCTCGTTCAGCAGGCGGCGGTAGTTGTTCACGGCCTTGACCTGGCGCTCGGTCAGGCCGATGCTGTCGCGGAAGTTGCGCGCCTGCTGGAGGGGGTTGGCGCCGGTCTTGATGCCGTCGATCAGAGCCTCGCGCGTGGCCATGCGCTGCGTGGCGCCGAACTCGCGCACGAGGCGGAGCTGGTTGTCTCGAGCCACCCGAAGGGCGAAGGGGTTGGTCTGGTCGAAGTCGACCACGATGCCTGCCACGTTGGTGTTCAGGAAGCTGGCCGTGTCGTTGGCCGCGGCCATGAAGCTGTCGACGTAGAGGTTGCCCAGCCTGGGCGTGCGCGCGAGGGTCGTGGAGAAGGCTTCCTCGAGGCGCCCTGCCTCGATCAGGTCCGCGATCACCGACAGGTCCGCCGCCTCCTTGATCTGACGCACCAGAAGCTGGAACCCTGCGGCGAACCGAGGGGACTGCTTGGCGATCAGCTTCTGGAGACGGCTGGCCGGGTCGATGATGTCAGCCATCAGGTGGCGCCGTTTCCAGCGTCAAGGTAGAAGATCTCGATGGTGCCGGTGACCAGCAGGTCGTCATCCACGCCAGCGTTGCTCGCGCCTGCGTTCAGGTAGATGGTAGTATCCCTGCCGAGCGCGATCGGGTACGTCGTCGTCAGGGGCGAACCCTGTGCGCTGTCTGGCACGTTGACGTCCACCGTGTCTGTCAGGACGTCGTCGGTGAGCGTGATGGTCTGCATCAGGTCACGGGCACCTGTGCTCATAGGGAAGCTGATGTTGGGACCAGATCCGATCGCGATGCTGACGTTGGTCGCTGCGACGATGTTCGTACCGTCGCGTGTCACTGTGAAGTTGGAGTTGATGGACACGATGGTGATGAACTTGTCGCCCATCAGGCAGAGCGCCGTCGCTCCGATGTCCGTCGCCGCTGGGACGTTGATGGCCAGGCCGGTCATCGTGATGAGCAGCTTGCGATACGGGGCCGCACTGTCGAGCAGTACCGCACCAGGGGCGGGCGTGTCCGCCGGGTCGGTTGCCTCTGCCCCTCCGCCCGTGGCTGCGATGGTCGTGATGTCCTGCGAGCTGGCGTACTGGCCAGTGACGGGGTCGACGATGCCGGGGATCATGAGATCCTCGCGGAACTTCTGTACGTTTCTAGCCATGGGTCAATTTGCTCTTCCGACGCAGTTGTAGACGGCGAGCGCGGGATCCACGGTCACCTCGATGATGTTGTACTCCACGGCCAGAATGGTCACGCGGTCGCCCGCGGACGGCACCTGGCCGCTCGCGATTGAATCTCCCACCAGGGCCACCAGCACGTCGGTGTCCCTGACCAGGCTGCCCTCGAGCTGGTTCCTCGAGAGGTTGTCCACGAAGCCCTTGCAGGCGTAGCCCACGGGCGTCGGGTTGGTTCCGCCGGTGAGCTGGCCCACCGTGCGCGTGCCGCCGCTGACCTTCGTCAGGGTGGCGTCGTTGACGCCTGGCCCGATGTTGGCGTTGATGATGCCGGAGATGTCGACGCCGAAGAGAGGGTTGCCCATCAGGCGAAGCCCTCCGCCAGCTCGTCACCGTCGGCGCAGGTGCCGGTCTGGGCGGTGCCGGTGATGCTGGGCCCTGCGATGCCGCTCGAGGCGCCTGCGTCGGTGTAGCACTTGGTGAAGTCGTCGGCGACCTTCGGCAGGCGGGTGTCGCTGCTCGAGCCCTCCGTCGGACGGAAGAAGACCACCTGCGCGCTGCCTGCCTTGGCGCTCTTGACGTTGGAGCCCTCGCCGCTCGAGGCGGCCGCAGCGTTGTCCACGAGGATCGCGCCAGCGAGCCACGCCTGGGCGTAGAAGATGTCGTCGGGGGTCGTGCCGTCGGTGACGGCGTCGCCGGTGCAGCCGTTGGTCGCCGAGTCGCGCGGCCACGCGCGCGCCTGCGGGGGCGCGGTCTCGTCGCCGGTGAAGTTCAGGGCGCGGTCCATCCAGTCGGCGGCCGCGGCCAGGGCGCGCTTCTCGTCGTCCACTCCGGCGGTGACGGCGGCAGCCCATGCTGTAGCTTCCGCCCCCAGCCTTCCGTTGAAGAAGGTGGTGGTCTCTGCGACGGCGAAGGTCAGCGTCAGGGCGTAGACGCTGAAGCTGTCGGCGCCGATGGTGATGGTGTCGATGACGGCCATGGTTCAGCTCGAGGGGAAGAAGTGAAGCGTGCGGCCTGATGTGGTGCAGCGTCGTCCTTGGGGATCGGACAGCCCGCTGGGCTCGAGGCCGCATGCCTCGCTTGAGAGTGTAGCAGAAAAGGGTGCGAGCATCACGGTGTATCTGGAGTCTGGTTGGGCTCGTAGAATTCGACGTCGATGCCAGCGTGGCCCGCGGATGCGGGGGAGACGACGGTGTTGGAGATGCGCAGCAGGTAGTCCGTGTTGGGCGCCAGCTCCCACTCGTTGAAGGATGCAGCGGTGCCGCCGCTCGCGGTAGACTTCGCGCCGCCGGGGATGAAGATGTCCGTCATCAGCGTGCCGTCGAGCGTCAGCGTCGGGGTGTGCGTGATCGCCATGGTGGCGGTGTTCGCGGACTCGCGGTCTCGGTTGAAGCAGGGCAGCGAGGTGCCTGCTGCGGAGAAGGTCACGCCCTCGTAGATCTGGGCGATCATGTTCTGCGAGACGGCGCCGTTGAATGCAGCGTGGAACTCGTCGGCTCCCACTTGCAGGATGATCTCGAGCACGCCATCGGAAAGGACGGCGCCCTGCATCGAGGCGGTATACATGATGCCGCGGTGGATGTTGGCGTGCAGCGCGTCGATGATCACCAGCGCGTTGTCGTGGCTGTCCACGGTCACGATCTGGCGCTCGATGCCGCCGCCCTGTCCGATCAGGGTCACGTGCGAGGTGCTCACCTGGTCCGCCTCCGCATGCGCTCGAGGGCCTTCTTCAGCTTCTTGCCCTTCGGCTCCTTGCCCTTGTCCTCGGGCTCGGTCGCCTCTTCGGACTCCTCGAGGTCCTCTTCAGGATCCGCTTCGGGGTCGAAGGCCGGGTTGGGCGTGCCATCGGGCAGCATCGGGTTGACGCCGTTCAGCGCCAGGTCCATGTCGATCTCTTCCTGCTCGGGCCGCGCGGACAGGCCGAGGATCGCGCGGATCTCGTCGCCTGCGGGGTCGTTGGCGTCCATGGTGAAGCCTGCGCGGGAGAGCTGCTCGAGCGCGCCGGTGACCTGCTCGATGTCGCGGTACTGGATCTTCTCGATCTTGAACTTGGGCTTCAGATCTTCGTCCCAGCCGTTCAGGGCCCAGAGCGTGTCGAGCAGGTCGCGCTCCATGACCTCCTTCATCTCCTTGATGGCGGAGTCCACCATCAGGCCGAAGGCTTGAGTCTTGTCACGGGACAGCGCGTGCGAGCCGCTCGAGTCGGAGCCCAGCAGGAGCTGCTCGACGCCGAGCACTCGAGCCATCTCGCGGTTCAGGCGCTCGACGGCAGCGGCCATCTCTTCCTGGCCCTGCGGGTCGCCCTTCAGCAGCTCGACGTCCCACTGCTTGACAGGGGACGGCGTGCTGCGCTCGTCGGTGGTCTGGTAGGTCCTCGAGTCCAGCAGCATGCCCATCTCGGGGCTGCGGTTGTGGTTCTCGATGAAGTCGAGCATCGGCGCCTTCAGCGCGGTGGCCTGCGCCCTCGAGAGGGTGCCTGCCTGGACCATCTGCTCCAGGTCGGTGAACGGGCCGCGCGCGACGGGCACACCACGGAGATCGGTCTCGAAGCCCCAGTGCTCGAGCAGCTCGTACTTCTCGAGGCGCTCTGCGATCTTTACCAGGTGGCGGAAGAGGCCCAGGCCCTCGGGGCTGTCGTCGAGCGTGTCGTCGACCACGTAGATGCACTTGCCGCGGGGCAGGTAGATCTCGGCGCCGGTCTGCGGGTTGGTCTGGATGAAGCCGGTCACGGTGCCGGACATGTCCAGCTCCCACTTCTCGATCGTCTTCTGGCTGCGGGGCTCGATGTCGAGCAGACCGATCACGCCGTCCTCGCGGCGCTTCGCTGTCCACTCGGCAAGGGCGAATCCAAACATGGTGAACATGGACAGCCGCTTGATGACGCGGTGCCATGGCGTGGTCATGTCCTGCATGATCTCTTCGACCAGCTCGGCCATCTCCTCGGCCTTGCTCGAGTCGTCCGCGGCTTCGACTGACCACTCGGCCTTCGATGCCAGGTCCGTGAAGTAGCGCACGCCTGCCGCGACGATCGCCGTGTTGGCGAGCATGTTGGAGAAGGTGATGTACTTCTGGCGACCGATCAGCCTGGACTCTTTCTCCTTGCTGACCACCTGGCCGCCGTAGATGGCGGTGCCGGGTGCGCCGACGACGGAGAAGGGGCCGGGGTTCGTGGCCTCGACGCCAGTGGAGCCGCCGAGGATCTTCTCCGGGGCGGCCTTCTGGAACTGGCCTTTGCTGTTGCGGTTGCTCATGATCGAGGGCTCGAGTCTAGCAGAAAGTGGGTCATCTCTGGATCATTCTTCCAGGAATTGTGGCGATCGACGGGGCGCGGTTCTGGAGGATCCAATCGTAGGCCCTGGTCAGGGCGTCCACCTGGTCCTTCCACTCGCCTGCGGGGAAGAGGGTCATCTCGCCCAGCAGGGCGTCGTTCCAGGGGGCGCGGATCAGGCAGACGTTGCCCACCTCGACCTGCGCGGCCAGGGGGATGGCTCGAGTCTCCTTGTCGCCGGACTCGGGCGAGAAGCGCGCATTGTGGCCCTCGAGCATGGCGGCCATGGCCCTGACCTGGCTCTTGCCTGCCTGGCCGGGGTCCTGCGGGATGAACTGGCAGACGTTGGGCCCGTCCACGTTGGCGCAGGCCAGGATGCGAGCCTCCACCTCTGCGGGGCCCCACCTGCCACGGATGACGTCCTCCACCACCAGGCGGCCGTCGGCCAGCTTGGCGATCTTGGCCCCCACGGTGTAGGCGGCTCTGCTCGAGTCCGTCGCAGCGAGGTCCCAGCCTCGCGCGCGCATGACCACGGTGGCGTGGGCGGGGATGGAGTCGATCACGTCGAAGTCGTCGCGCTTGAACATGCCGCCGCCCCTGGGGACGGGCCGCTGCTGGAGCTGGCCTGCCTCGGCGTATGATCCGCCCCATGCGCGGAAGGTCTCCTTCTGCTCGTCCACTGCTCGAGCGGAGAAGCGTTCCGGCCAGAGCAGCTCGCCGTCCTCGGTGCGCGGGTCCTTGAAGTGGGTGCTGGGGTGTGGGTGGTCGGACTCGTACTCCATGGGCAGGCAGAGGTGAACGTAGCCCAGGTCCTGCGCGAGGATCGCACCAGAGAGGTCGCGGTCGTGGACGCGCTGCATGATCACCACCAGGGCGGACTCGTCCAGCTTGTTGAACCTCGAGGACAGCGTCTCGAAGAACCAGCGCAGGGCGCGCTCGCGCACAACGTCGGACTCGACGTTCTCCACGGAGTGCGGGTCGTCCACGATGATGCGGTCGCCACGTCGGCCGGTGATGCCCTTGCCGACGGACGCGGCGAAGCGCCAGCCGGTCTTGTCGTTCTCGTAGAGAATCTTGGCGTTCTGGTCGCCCTTCATCTGGAACTTGTCGCCCCAGTTGGCCTGATACCACTCGCTCTGGATCAGGTCACGGCAGCGCATGTTGTCGCGGATGGACAGGTCGGCGCCGTAGCTCGCGTTGATGTAGCGGTAGCTCGAGAAGCCCTTCGGCCCCCACTCCCATGCAGGCCAGAAGACGTTCACCAGCATGGACTTCGTGCAGCCAGGTGGCACGTTGATCAGCAGCCTGCGCGTCTCGCCTCGAGTGACCTTCTCCAGCTCGGCGGCCATGGCCTCGACAGCCCAGCCGTGCGAGAACTGCACCTCCGGCTCGAGCGCATGCCAGCCTGCCTTCACGAACTCGAGCAGCGAGCCCTCGCAGCGCAGGCGCTCGAGGTCGGCGGCCGCGGCCTCGTTGTTGCCGATGGCCGTGCCGAGGATCTGGTTCAGGAGGTTGTCCATCAGAGGATCTCCGGGTCGTGCTGGTAGCCCTCGAGCGTAGGCTCGAAGGTGGCGAGGATGCGGCCGTCGTCGGTGGGCTCGAGGTGAACGGGTGGGCCAGCGTACTCGCGGAAGCGTCGATGCGCAGCGCGCAGGGAACGGCGCTTGACCTGGCGCCCAGCGTGCCGCGCGTCCAGGGCCATGTCGGCCATCTGCTCGATGATGTAGGTCGGTGCCATGTATCTGCGCTTGGGCGTCAAGAGACGCGATCTCCAGGGCCCAGCTCTTCGGCGAGCATGTCCTCGATCTTCGCGTGCATGCGTCGCATCTGGCCCTTCGTCAGGCTCGAGTCGTAGCGCACGATGGTGAAGGACTGGTTGCCCTTGGCGTGCCCACTGACCACCTGCCAGCCGGACTCGAGGGAGCCCAGCGCAGCGCGCAGCACGTGGATGATCTGCGGGGTGGTCATGACGTGGTCCACTTCATGGTGATGCACACCAGCAGAAGGGGCATCAGTGCGACGGCGAAGCAGAAGGTGGCGATGGTGCGGATGGTGGTCTTCATGGTTTGGGGTCCTTCAGGTTGTGCAGGAACCAGGCGAGCCAAAGCAGCTCGAAGGGGGTAGGTTCCGGCGGGTCGGTGGGCCAGTTGCGCTCGGCGAAGGTTGGGCTCGAGAAGCACACTAGGCGTCCTCGGTCCCACGGCCGAATGCCTTGGCGGCGAGTGCGGCGGCTGCCTTGCGCGTGGCCTCGCCGCGCGTGGACTTCTCCCATGCGTCCAGGACGCAGTCGCTCGAGCAGTAGCGCAGGCCCCCGTAGACGGGGACGTCGCGCAGGCGCTTGATCTGCTCGAGGCACGAGGGGCAGCACTTATTCCGCGGCATCGAGCTGGCTCCGTTCAACGGCCGCGGCCTCGATCACCAGGATCTGCTCGAGCAGCGCGCGCGACTCCGGCTGGAGCTTGTCGAGCTGGAGGTCGGTGGTCTGGATGGTGGCGGCCAGGTCGACCTCGAGCTGGTTGCGGTAGCGCCGGTCGATCACCTTCAGGTGCTCCATCAGCAGCCGGTCGCTGTACTCGGTGACGTGGCCCACGATCACGCCCTCGTGGAAGACGGGCTTCTCGACGCCCTCGTGCCCACGGCGCACCAGCTCGTCGATGAACTTCTTGCGGTAGGTGTGCAGCGCGTCGTCGCAGGCAGTGTCGAAGTCCGAGTCCTTCAGGCGGTGCAGGCGGACGGTCTCGCTCGAGACGCCCACCTCGATCCGCGCGAAGGTGTGCTCGCCGTCCTGCTCGAGGGCTGCGAGGTATTTGCCGCGGCGCTCCTCGTCGAAGCGGGTCCAGGCGCGTGCGGCGTAGCTCGGTTCGGATTCCATGCCGGACACTGTACGGAGAGAACTACACTTCGTGCAAATAAATCGGAGAAAACCTCAACATGGCCCACCGTCTAGGTTTGCTATGTTCTGCCATTTCCGACTACCTTCTCGGATTGGCAAGAATCGCCCATGGCGATACCGCCAGCTGGGTTTTTGCTACCTTACTATCTTTTCTATCTAGAGATCAGAAAGAATAAGAAGAGCTGTTTCTAGGCTGTTTCTGCTGTGGTTGCAGCGACTGGGCTCCCCGGCAGATCATAGCAAACGGGGTCGATTCCGACGTAACCCCTGAAACCGCAGGGACTTGCGCCGTCTATGTTCCCAGATCAAAAGGTAGTCAGGATAGAAAATCGAGCAGCTTCGGGCCCACTCTGATACTATGATCTCCTGCCCCGAATTCCGGGGTATCCTTGAACTCCCAGCATACCCCTAGATCATGCGCATCCTCGTCCTCGCCATCCTTGCCCTTTCCGCCTGTCAATCCACGCAGCCGCTGACCATCCAGCAGCAGCTCCAGGCCCACGTCGCGCTCTTCGTCGACACTTGGACAGGATCAGGAAGCGGCTTTCCGATGTCGGAGACCGAGGTCATCACGGCGTGGCACGTGGTCAGCGACGTGCCGCCCGAGGCCATCACGATCAACGGCCTGCACCCGATCACAAGTGAGCGCCTGGGCGAGCTGGACGCGGCCCTGCTGACGTTCGCCGAGCCGCACGGGTTCGGAGTCTGGCAGCTCGACGTGCGCCTGGTGGAGCCCGCAGAGGCCGTCTGGAGCAGCGGCTGGGGCGCGGGCATGTTCTGGTGGTCCGAGGGCCTCGGCACACTGGATCCGCACAACCTTTCACTTACGATCGCACCAGGGGACAGCGGCTGCCCTGTCCTGGACGCCGATGGCGAAGTGGTGGGCATCGTGGTGGCCCGCGGAGTGTACGCGGACCACCACTGCTGGATCGTTCCGATCACGGAAATCGCCCAGGCCCTCGAGGAGAGAGCCCAGGCGCTCGAGCTGGTCAGCCCGTGAAGCCGTCGGCGCTCCATCCTTCCATGGACGGCGGCGCCTCGGTCTCCATCAGCACTCCGCCCTTCTCGGACGGGTCGAAGATCAGCATGTCGACCTCTTCCTCGACCAGCTCCATGCCGTTGGCCTGAAGCAGCGCCATCGCCACCTCTTCGGCCTCTTCCGTGGTGGCGCCGGTGGCCACCACGATCACGGTGCCGTACTTGACGATGAGGCCCACCATCAGAACGGAACGTCCTCGTCTGCCACGAAGGGCGCGTCGCGCAGGACAGTGGACGCTTCCGCCTGCTCCTGCTTGCTTCCGATGAACTCCCAGGAGTTGGCGATCACGTAGAGCTTCGTGCGCTTGGCGCCGGTCTGCTTGTCGTCCCACTGGTCGAAGGCCAGGCGGGCATCGGGGAAGCAGCACTCGCTGCCCTTCTTGTGGAACCGCTCGAAGGCTTCCGCCCTCTTGCCGAAGAGGGTCACGTCGATGAAGACGGCCTCGTCGATCCACTCGTCGCGCACCTTGCGCTTCTCGTTCACTGCCATGCCAGCCTTGACGATGGCGGTGCCGCCTGCGGAGTGACGCAGCTCGGGGTCGCGGGTGAGCCTACCGGCCAGGACAAGTTTGTTGATGTTGGTCATGATGCGAATCTCTCCATGGCGATGGTGAACCGCTCGAGGCGGGCCAGCCGTTCAGCTTGGTGTGAAGGGGCGCGGCGGATGCCCTCGAGGGCAGCCCGTTCGATCCGGTCCCAGTTGACGGCGCGCAGCATCTCGGTGCTGTTGTAGGCGATGGCTGCGTCCATGATGGACAGCTCCACCACAACCCACTCGTCGCCGTAGAATGCCTCGTCGCGGATACCAGCCCAGTCGGCCTGGAACTCCTCGAGCGAAGCGTAGGGTACTGCTGCCGCGGTGGCCGCGGCCTCGTTCACCTGGTAGGTGTTGGGGCTGCTGACGCAGGACATGCACGCCAGCAGCAGGATGGGGATCAGCTTCATGCGGACGCCAGCATCAGAAGGGACGATTGGATGATGCCGACGATGCGGCCATCCACTTCGCGGGCGTGGCGGCTGGCCTTGATGCCGAGCTGGAGCGCCACTTGGTCACGGGACGCGCGCAGCGCCAGGTTGAAGCCAGGCTCGCCGAAGGCGAGCGTCAGGCGCGCGCCCTCGAGGGCGATCAGTGCCAGGGCTTCTTCTTTGCCCTGGCGAAGCGAGACGCCAGTCTCGTCGAGGGCGTCACGGAGAAGGTCTTCGGGTGTCATCTGTAGGTCCTCCCTGCGATAGCAGGCGGCGGGCTGGTTGCCCAGCTCGAACGGGAAATGACCAGCGGCCTCTGCCGATAGTCGCGGGTGGAAACGGAAGCGAGCGTGGGCGCCAGGTATTCCTCGACGGCCGCGCGGAAGGATGCAGCCCTCGAGCGCATGATGCCAGCGCCGTTGACGCCGATCTCGCCGAGCACCAGGCGGGTGTCGATGCCACGGATGGCCCATGCCTCGAGGTCGACGACGTCATGGGCGGCGTAGTCGTGCGTCTCGACTGCGCGGTCCCAGGCCAGCAGCAGGTTCTCGTCCATGCCGCCCACTGCGGCGTCGTCGCGGACGCCAGGCCATGCCTGCTCGATGGCAGGCAGCAGGGCTTCGTTCTGGACGCGCGCAGTAACGCACGAGCTGGCGAGCAGCGCCAGCACGATGATGATGTTTCTCATGAGTCTTCCCGGTTCATGCGCTGGATCGTCTCTTCGGCGATCACGCGCTCCTTGCCGATGTCGGCGAATCCCTGCGCGCCGATGCTGGCGAGCAAGGGTGAAATGATGGCGACGATCTCCGCCACCTCGATCTCGGGAACCCCGAGACGGACGGCGACAGCGATGGCCACGCCGAGGAGAGCTTGGACGAACTTCTTGGAGTCGAACAGCTCGCGAATTGTTTGGATCATGCGAAGTACCACCACGCGACCAGCGCGTAGAAGGGAGCAGAAAAGAGGGCGGCGTTCATCACGCCGGTGACGCAAGGCGCAGCGCCGTTGCAAGTGAAGTGCGGAAGCCGGAGCCGCCGTCGTTGTTGATGTCTTGACATTGTACGTTCAGGTGGGAGAGGTCGATGTAGGAGCGACTGTCACCTGCGAAATCGTATCCTATCCGGTGGATGCGCGCAAGAAGGCAATTCTCTGCGCCGTACCTTTCGACCAGAACCTCTGCCTCGGGGACGAAGCCCGAGTCGGTGATCACGATGGTGGCGCGGTCCTTGATGAACTGCATGCGCTCGAGGAGCCACTGGCCGAAGACCTTCTCGCCGTAGAGCGGCTTGGCGAAGCCCTCGGAGAACTGGATGTAGGCTGCCCTGGGCGTCACGCCATGGAAGTCGACCAGCGCCTGGTCCTTGACCTTCTCGAAGAAGTCGGCGGGCAGCGGGTAGCCAGCCTCGTCGAGCAGGCCCAGAGCTGCATGCGTGCGCTCCTTGACCTCGGTGGCGAACTTGCGGACGACAGCCAGCTCGAGGTCCTGCCGCAGCAGCTCCCCGGCGTAGTCCTTGCCCGAGCTGGGCGGGCCGTTCAAGAGGATGATTTTCATACGATGCGCTCCAGGGTCACGATGGTGCCCAGCTCGAGGATGCCGAAGTGGCTGCGGACAAGAAGGACGGCGTCGAGCAGGCTGCCTGCCTCGAGCGGGTGACCGTCCACGGTGATGATCCACTTCATCGGTCGACCTCGACAGACCCGAGGGCGATGGCGCCGAAGAAGACGAACAGCCCACCGATCAGCTCGGAGGTGTTCATGTAGAGGGCGCCGCCGACGAGGCAGAGCAGAGCGCCGATCAGGGGAATGGGGTAGTTCATCACGGGTTCAGGGTGCGGGAGAGAAGGAGGTCGAAGCGTTGGCGCTCGATGTCGAGCGTGGCCTGCACGTCCTCGAGGTGCTCGCGCATCGCCACGAGCTGGCCTTCCAGGTTGGCCGCGGGCGGGCGGATGCCATCAGCCCAGAGCTGGGCCATCAGGGCCTCGGCCTGCGCCTTGGTCAGCCGCGCGGTGGCGGGCTTCGACATGCCAGGCTCGTGGGGCTCGAGTCCGTCCTCGGTGATCAGGTAGCGGTTGTTGTCCTCGCCGATGCGGACGTGGATCCAGATGCCGTAGAAGTTGCCGTCAGGCTGGAAGCCTGCGCTGATGGAGTAGGGGGTGTAGCTCATGAGAAGATCCTGTCCCGCACCTTGCGGAACTGTTGGAGGTAGTCGAGCCAGCCCACGTCGCGCGCGTCTTCACGCGCGGCGGCGTACTGGTCGGTGTAGCAGGCATGCGGTCCGTGGTTGGCGTAGAGCATGGAGACGTGGACGGTGCAGCGCATGCAGCCCTTCCACGTGGAGAAGTCGCCGCCGTCCACCTGGACCTGGTACTCGTACCGCTGGCCCTTGCGGATCATGCGGCGGCAGCAGTCACACTGGTGGACCTTCCGCGCCCTGGGCATGCGGATGTCGATCATCTGGCCGTGGCACACTATTCGACTCCTTCGGATTGTTGACGGATGCGGTAGAGGATCTTGTGCATGTTGGCGGGCTGCCAGCCGTCAGGCTTCAGCCACTTGCCACCACCAGGCTCGCGGACCTTGGCCATGTTGGCGCGGCAGAGGGCCTTCCAGAACGGACGGAAGGGGACGCCCATCACCACGAAGGTGCCGAGGACGGTGTAGATCAGGTCGCAGCCCTCGGCGACGATGGCCACCATGTTGCGGTCCTCGATGGCGTCCATCAGCTCCTCGAACTCCTCGCGCATCAGCTTCGTGCGCGCGGTCCAGTCGACGCTGCCCATGTCCTGGACGGGCGCGGCCGGGGCGGGCGTGCCGAACTTCACGTGGGCCTGGCGGACCTCATGCTCGGGGCTCGAGTGCTCGAGCTGGCGGGCGGACTGGGCGCAGTCGCGGAGGAAGCCAGCGTGCGTTCCGCTCGAGGCGTAGCGCGCGGCCATGTTCAGGTTGTCGGACAGTTTCATCGGATGGTTCCCTTGTGGAGATACATGGCGCCGTCGGCGGCCTCGAGGGTGGAGCCCATGCCAGCGGATGCGCCGACGCGGTGATCAGAGGAGAGCCACTGGCGGACCATCAGCTTGATGCGACGCGCGCCGTGCCTCGAGGGGCACCAGACCACGAACTCGTCGCCACCAGTGCGAGCTGCCACGCGGTCGTTGCTCTTGCCGCGGTTGGTCCTGGTGCTCGACTCGAGGAAGTCGGCGAACTCCCGCAGGATGCCGTCGCCGTACTGGTGCCCGTCGGGGTGCGAGTCCTGGGCAGCCTTGAAGCCGTCCAGGTCGCAGACCACGTACCAGCCCTGCACGCGGTCAGCGGTGCGGCGGTCGAGCTGGAGGCGATTGGCCAGGCCGGTCAGCTTGTCCGTCTCGGCCAGCTCCTGCCAGCGGTCGACCTCGGCCTCGAGCATGGAGATGCGGTCGACCATCTGCGTGGTGGAGAGGTCCATCAGTTGAGCCCCAGCAGCGTGCGCATCCTGGCGATCATGATGGGCTCGAGGTAGATGCGCTCGAGGTTGTCGCCGCGCTGCGTGGAGAGCCAGACGCCGTAGCCGTCGAACTCGATATAGACGCCGTCGCCGAGGTATTCCTTCTGTCCTTGTTGCATGCTAGTTCTCGTCGTCGCCGTAGATGGCGGTGCGGATCTCGGTGCGGACGTCGATGATCTCCTGCGCGGGGATCTCGCCGGTGGTCGCTGCGTAGTAGTTCACGATGCCACTGGTGGCTCGGTCGGCGGCGATGGCGAACTGCACGTCCTGGGAGAAGTGCTGGAAGCCGTTGCCGAAGGTGTGCTTGATCGACTCGAAGGTCTGGCTGACGATTGGGCTTTGCTTGCTGTTCTTCATGGCAAGCAAAGATACCCTGCCAGCCACGGAAAAGCAAACGGAAAGCCTAGTCTTTCTCGCTCCAGATGGAGTCGATCAGTCCCCATTCGAGAGCCTTCTCTGCGCCGAAGAAGTGGTCGGTGCTGGCCTTGGTGAACTTCTGCCAGTGCCGGTAGGGCATCTTGGTGTACTTGGCCAGCAGCCTGTCCATGCGCTCGCAGCGGCGCCGGTTGGCCTCGAGCGTGCCCTCGAGGTTGAGCATCTGCCCGTCCAGCTCGAGGCTGGCGGTGTGCAGCATGAACTCGCAATTCTCGGATGCGTACCGCTCGCCTGGTGCTCCGCAGGCCACCAGGAAGGGAGCCGCGGACATGCAGACGCCCAGCGCCGTGGTGTGGACAGGGACGCGCACGGTGCGGGTCACGTCGTGGAGCTGGAAGGCTTCGTCGATGTCGCCGCCGTAGCTGGCCACGAAGAGGTCGATGGGCTCCTCGCTCGCGTCGGCCATCAGGTACATACCGCGGACGGCCAGGCTGATGGCGTCGCTGTCGACGTCGCCCTGGAGGAAGATGCGGCGCCCGGTGACGTCGATGCCGTACTCCAACGCGGCCTCGAGGTTGGCCTTGAACTGGTCGCTCTTCTCGGTCATGGTTGGCGGGGGGTCAGGAGTGCCTGCATCTCGGAGCCGTTGCAGAGTGCGCGGGTGCCAGCGATGGCGTGGCGGAAGGGGAAGACCACGCGGAAGACGGAGGTGGGGGCGGTGATCTCGATGCAGCGGAAGGGGCGGCGGCAGACGCAGCAGTAGACGGGCCGCTCGCCAGCCAGGGCCAGCTCGAACTGGCGCTTGACCAGCTCCTGAAGTTCGCGGAACTCGTCGGCGTCCATCAGCTCGGCCCCTGGAAGTCCGCCAGCCAGTTGGAGCGCACGTCCATCTCGGGGTAGCCGGGGTCCTCGATCACGAAGCCCTCGAACATGCAGACGCCCTCGTCGCAGATCACGGGGTACTGATGGACGCGGCCGCCGGGGTGCAGGAAGGTGACGCCGAAGCCCATCTGCCAGCCGGTGTGCCTGCCCTTCATGTAGGCGCGGCCCGCGGTCGGTGTGCAGCCCATGGGCGTGCTCATCCAGCTGATGCTCGCGCCCTCGTGGCTCATGTAGCTGACGCCTGCACGGTGGACGTGGCCGGACGTGCCGGAGCGCAGCGCCTTGCGCAGCTCGGACAGGTGCGGGGTCTGGCCCAGCAGCGTGCCGTGGTGGATCAGGTAGTCGTGGATCAGGATGCCAGGCAGGTCGTTCTCGGTGCCCTTGGGCGATGCGATCGACCCTCCCTGCGCCAGCTTGACGCCGAACTCCTCGACGCCTGCGAGCTTGTCGAAGCGAAGGTTGTCCAGGCCGGACAGCGCGGGCGCCACCTGCGAGAGGTAGGCGGCGAGGCGGTCGAGTCCGTGGTTGCCCGCGGTCCAGATGATCTCGGCGTCGGGTGCCACCTTGCGGATCTGCTTCACCATCTCGCGCGCGAAGTTGAATTCCACCTGGAGGTCGCAGGACCAGCCGGGGATCTTCGGGTGCCTCGAGATGTCGGAGCCCTCGAGGATGTCGCCGTTCAGCACGATGTAGTCGGGCTCGAGCACGATGCACGCGCGGAGGAAGGACCACCAGACGAAGGGCGACAGGAACGTGGCGTGCGTGTCCGAGATCGTGAGGATGCACTCGGTGCCCGTCAGCTCGCGGCCGGTGGGCTGGTAGATGAACTGGTGGAAGTACCGCTCCTGGTAGCGGGCGGTGTGCTCGCGCCTCGAAGCGTTGGAGCGCGCGGCCTTCTTCAGCCTGGTGCCGGTGGTCTCGCGCAGGCCAGCCTGCTCGAGCGCGTGGTTGAACTGTCCGAAGAGGTGCTCGAGCACCTCGATGTACCAGTTGCCGAACTTCCGGTAGCGTTTCGCGGTGATGGTCGAGAACTGGAAGCCCATAGGGTTGGTCTTCGGGTCGTTGGCCACGCGGATCAGGTCAGCGAGCAGGTCCTCGCGCGACGCGGGCTCCTGGCTCTTGCTGTTCTTGAGGCGCAGCTCCTCGGCGGCGGACTGGGCCTTCCGCTCGATCAGCTTCTGCTTCTCGCCCTCGTTGTTGCGCACGTTGTCGGGCGCGGAGAGGAAGTCGTCGATGGGGGGCTTGTCTTCACTCATAGGTCGATGCCGAGGCAGATCTTGATATGGTTCCGCAGGGTGTTGACGGAACCGATGCCCCAGGTTGGGGCGAAGTAGTGCAGCCAGATGTAGTGCTGCGAGTGCTGGATTGTACCATCCTGCACTCCGTCTGCGTACGTCTGAACCTGCTCTGCCAGCTCGGCATTCTTGCAGATGCTGCACTTGCGGCCGGGGCGGGCAGCGCGGCGGGCCTGGTCGCCCTCGAGGAAGTCGGCGAGGCTCATCCGGCGTTCTGGACCATGGCCAGCAGCTCGAGGCCCTTGGGGACCAGGACGGCCACCACTGCGCCCATGAAGAGCACGATGGGGGGAACGGTGGTCAGGGCGGTGCGGGCGAGGTCGATGGTGTTTTCGGTGAGGTCTTTCATGGCAAACTAGGATACCCTGTCCAGCGCGGAAAGGCAAATGGAATGCCGAGATTGTTTTCGGCTTCCTTCCCTTTCAGGTTACCACTACCAGCCGCGGAAAGGCAAGAAGCGAACGGCAAAAAGGTGGGGCGCGGGATAATCAGTCCCGGCCCCGACGGATCACCTCCTGACGCTGGGCCCTGGCTCGCCAGCCTGGGCAGGTGCTCCTAGCGTAGCAGGTTGGCCAGGCTCGTGGGGGACAATTTCCCGATCGGGTCGGATCATCCGCTCGAGGCCCTCGAGGGCGCGATCTTTCCCGCTCAGGACAGCCGGAGCCCTGCGCCTCGCATGGAGCCGCGGATCACGGCGGAGTAGCGCGCGGAGCTGTAGCGGCCCAGCAGCTCGGCGTAGAGCTGGCAGAACTCGGGCCCATGGGACGCCACCTTCGGCTCGAGGTAGTGGCGGCGCCTGTCCAGGATGGAGTGCGTCAGCTCGTGGATCACGTACCACCTGGCCTGCGTCGTGGCGTAGCTCGAGGAGAGCTTGATCAGTGTGGGGAAGGCGATGCCGCGGCCGCGGTTGCCCATCACGAGCACTCGAGGCATCACGCCCAGCTCGGGGCAGAAGTCGCGCCAGATCTCGCGCACCAGGTCCTGGGCGCCCTTCTCGCCCAGCGGCACGTTGTCCGCAGCCTCGAGCAGGCGGCCGGTCTTCAGCTCGGCACGTTCCCAGCCGTAGAGCTTGGAGCGTTGGAAGTCGCGCGGCATCAGGCTCCCCTCGTGGCAAGGTGCTCTTGGCGTGCGGCCGCTTCCGCCCACTCGACTGCCTCGCGCAGCGCAAGGTCCACGCGCGCCTCCTTGCTGGCTGCCAGGCAGTCCTTGGCGCTCTGCGCGCGCAGCTCGCGGGTCACCTGGTCGTGCTTGGCGAGGGCGAAGCCGTTGCGGCGAAGATCTTGGCGATCGTCCTCGCGGCGGATCAGCTCGAGGAGACCGTGGCGGGCGGCGCTTGCGCGCGGGTTCTGGTTGCTGTTTTTCATGACAACCAAAGGTATCCTACTGGCCACCGAAAGGCAAATGGATCTGGCGGATTCGTCCATCTTTCTTTCGCGTTCACGCGGCGCCAAACCTCTGGAAACGTGAACGGGCCCCTCGGCGGCATGCCGGGGAGCCCATTCGCTGTTCGCGATCAGCGGATCAGATGCTGGCCTTGACGGCCTCGAGGCTGGCCAGCTCGCTCTGGTGCTGCTCGAGCTGCGTGGTCAGCATGCGGCGCCAGACCTTCGGGCCGCTCACCTGGCGGACGTCGTCGCTGCCCTGGCGCAGGTTGCGGAAGTCCTGGGCGGTCTGGTTGCGGCCCCAGCTGCCCTTCTGCTGCGAGCTGTAGCGGGTGCGCTGCGTGCGCTGGCTGCGGACGCTGCGGCGGCCCTGCTTGATGCTGAAGGCGAAGAGGTCCGTCTCGAGCAGGCCCTCGAGGTCCTGGATCATGCCCTTGTTCCAGAGGATCGCGATGTCGAGCGTCTGCTCGGGCGTCTTGCGCGTTCCGTGGCAGGCGGCCGTATCGTAGCCGTAGCCGGGGCGGGTGTAGCCGTGGCGCGACAGGCGGCCCTGGGCGTTCAGCTTGAAGCCGATGCGGCCGCAGCAGTAGCAGTAGCCGCGGCGGTCGCCAGCCTGGTCGATGTAGTCGATGCCAGCGGTGGTCGCGGCCTGCGGGGTCATCTCGCGGACGGTCGTGTCGTCGACCTTGGAGACCTTCTTGGTCACCTCGGTGGCCTTCAGCTCGAGGCGGACGGCGATCAGCTCGCGCGCCAGGTCGCCGAGGCCGTTGGCGTCGAAGACCACCAGGGCCTTCTTGCCGACTTCGTGCGGGTAGCTGGGCAGGTCCCAGTGCGAGACGCCTGCGTTGCGGGCGGCGGTGTTCATGCGGCCGAGGGTGATCTCGAGGCCGCGGGCGGCGTCCTTCTTGGCCTGCTTGGTGGTGAAGCCGTTGGCGATGGCGGTGCGGACGTCGGCGAGGTTTTCTGTGCGTTGGTTGGTTTTCATGACAACCAAAGGTATCCTACTGGCCACGGAAAAGCAAATGGAAGGGGCAGAAAGATGGCGAAAAGGGCCACCACGCTACCGTGGGGCCCCTTTTTTCTTTCACTTCTCCATCTTGGCGATGGCGCGGACCATCCGCATGCGGCCGGAGAGGCCGGAGTTGGCCATCATCCAGGTGACCTGGTCGAGCAGGGTCAGCTCCAGGCCCGTCTCGCGGCTCCTGAAGCCCTTGGGGTGCGGCTGGGCCTCGAGGGCGGCGATCAGCTCGAGGTCGTTCTCGAGGCGCTCGAGCAGCTCCTGGACGCGGGCTTCCTCGCGGACCTTGGCGCGGCTTCGGCTGTCCTTGGCCACGAGCTGCTTCAGGCCCTTGTCGCCGGTCTTGGCGACGCAGTCGCTGCCGACGATGAACCGCTTGCCGTCGGCGGACTTGATCGTGCAGCAGATCGCGATGCCCTGGCCGCAGTAGGCGCAGGTGCCCATGGGCTGGCCGGGGGCGCCGGACTGGCTGCCGTCGGCCAGGGTGATCGGGCCCTTGCGCTCGTCGCTGCCCACGTAGCGGAAGGGGGCCTTGCCGAGTCCGGCCGTCTCGAAGACGTGTTGGTTGCTGTTGGTGTTTTCCATGACGCAAGAAAGGTATCCTACTGGCCGCGGAAAGGCAAACGGATCCAGCAGATTGGCGCAATCTATTTGCGGGACCGCCACAAGGAGCGGACAGCATCGACGCGAGCGTCCGCCATGCGGTGACCGTCGCCTCTCATGCGGACGTGGGCGGACGGACCGGCGTGGCCCATCTCCTCGCGCAAGTCGTTCCAGACCTCCTCGACGTCGTGGCCAGACGGGCCGTTCTTCGCGCGCCAGGACTCCGGGTTCCGGGCATCCTCTTCCCGCAAGCGGTCGACGATCATTTTGTTGGAGACGTTCTTCATGGGATCAGGAGTCCTTGCGGGCGGCGATGCGGGCCTTGGCGGCTTTCACGTCGGCGCGTTGCTGGCGGCGGGCGGCGTTCCGAAGGTCGCGGGCTTCGTCGGCGAGGTCGGAGACGAGTGCCTCGTTGACCTCGAAGGCGGAGCGGGCTGCGTCGCGGAGGTCGGCGCCGCGCTCGACGGCGGCCAGGAAGGTCACCTTGCGGGCGGCGTGGAGCGCCTTCGGGCTGCGCTCCAGGACGATCGCGAGGACGCGGTGGGCTTCGGTGCTGTTCTTCATGACAACCAAAGGTATCCTACTGGCCACGGAAAAGCAAATGGAATGCTAGGATTTCTTCAGCTCTTCCAGCTCGTCCCACCAGGCCAGGCACTCGAGCCCGTCGGCGGTGCGGACGGTCACGCCCTCGCCGCACTCGCGGACGAAGAAGACCACCTCGCCCAGCCAGACGAAGCTGGCGGGCATGGTGCGCTCGGGGCGGATCATCCGAGGTTCCCCTCGAGCTGGGCGGCGGTGCCGCGGATCAGGCCCATGTCCTCGGAGGTTCCGTCCATCACCTCGAGGATGGCGGTCTCGCGGTCGGACTTGTCCAGCTCGCCGTCCTCGATCTGCTGGTCGACTTCGTCGACTGCGGTCTCGAGCGCGCCCTTGATGGACTCGAGGGCTTCTTCGATGGTGGCGATGGCCTCGAGGGCCTCTTCTACGTTCAGTTTGGTGCGTTGCATGGTCAGGTCTCCGGTGTGGATCAGGCGGGCGGGCAGCAGAAGGATGCGGTCGAGGAGCTGGTCCAGTTCTTCCCGCAGGACGGGCAGGGGCAGGACGCGCCAGGCGCGCTCGGCGCCTTCCAGCTCGGCGTACCACCGGGGCCGAAGGTGAAGGTGCCGGTGGTCTTCCCGGCGGCGTTCGTGTTCGTCCCGGTGAACGGGGCTGGGCTGGGCTTGCTGTTCTTCATGACAACCAAAGGTATCCTACTGGCCACGGAAAAGCAAATGGAAACCCCGAGAAGTTTCTAGTGGCCGCCCCAGGTGTTCTGGGGCGGGCCCTCGAGCGTGGCCTCGGGGGCAAACTGGAATTCGATCGTGCGCTGGTGCGCAGGGATCTCCTTGGCGTCGTCCAGGACGGTCACGTGCTGCACGTAGTGCTTCTCGGTCCTCGAGGTCTCGATGCGCCTGCACTCCTGCACGCCAGCCATGTCGATGGGCTTCAGCACGTGGCGCACCACCAGCCAGCGCAGGAAGCCCACCTCGGCCTTCGCGTGATCCCACCAGCTGGCGGGCCACTCCGCGGACAGCTCGACGGTCTCGTGCTTGCGCGTGACCACCGGCGGGTTGTCGGGGTTCTCGAACATCTCGCGCCGGACAGCCAGGCGGCGGTGCATGTCGATGATCAGCTCGCGGCGCTGGACGTCCTCGAACATCTCGAGCGAGCTGTTGGCGACGCGGTGCTGGAGGCCGATGCGCTCCATCTCGAAGGCGAAGCGGCGAAGTTGAAGGTCTTTCATTGTCTCACAATGGTGACGGCCTTGCGGCCAGGCTCGAGGATGATCCGCAGGGCTCCGCGGTCCTCGTCGGTGATGCGCAGCTCGGGGCGGATGCCCTGGACGGCGGAAGGCTGCGCGCGTGCGCAGTCGTGGCAGAGGGACGGCCGGGGCCGGTCTCCGTGGATGGGGCAGCTCACTGCTCGAGCCCCTTGCGGGCTGCGTCCTGGACCAGCTCGGTCAGGAGCAGGGGCAGGTCGCTGTCGCTGGTGAAGACCAGGGCGGCGGGCGCCGACTGGTAGAGGTTGGGGAAGATCACGCAGACCTCGAGGCGGGCCTCTTCGGCGTAGGCCAGGTCCTGGGCGGCCTCGATCGTGGACTTGATGAAGTCGCGGATGCCGAGGTACTCGCCGGTGGCGGTGTTCAGAAAGGAGAGGGCCTCGAAGGCGCGTTGCTGGTCGTTGTTCTTCATGACAATGGAAGGTATCCTACTGGCCGCGGAAAGGCAAATGGAATGCTAGGATTCTTCGCGGAGCTGGAAATACCAGGCCGTCTGCGTGCCGCGGCGCTCCTCGATCAGCCGGTAGCGGCTGGCCTCGCTCGAGCCCACCTGGAGCAGGAAGGCGGCGGCGTACTTCTCGAGGTGCTCGTGGTGCTGCCGCATCACCTCGAGAATATGCTCGTGCATGAAGTCGGGCGTGCCGCTGTTGGGGCGGAAGGTGGCCGGGTACTTGAAGGTGTAGGTGCCCACGGTGGGCTTGCGGCGGAACGGGTTGCGGAATTTCATTTCGGGTCCAGGTTGAAGTGGCGCGCGCAGGCGAAGCAGACCTGGCCGTCGGCGCGCAGCTTGCAGTCGCTGCCGTCCTCGAGCCAGCCCCAGCAGAGGGCGAAGATGGTGGGCATCAGCATCAGACGCCCCATCCGCGGGCGATCAGGTCGCGGTAGATCTCGCGGGCCTTGTCGACGCTGTAGACGGTGCCCTCTCCGAAGTAGGAGAAGGTGACGTTGACGCCGTTCTCGCAGCCCTGGAAGTCGGCGGTCTCGAGCTGGCCGTCGGAGTCGGTGTTGCGGAGGACGTGGCAGTCGGTGTTCTTGGCGGTGTTTTTCATGACAATGGAAGGTATCCTACTGGCGCGGAAAAGCAAATGGAATTCAAAGATAGCGGCGAAGACCCTGCTCTCGAGCGTGCAGCCAGTCCTCGAGGTCCTCGTCCAGGCCGATGCCCAGCTCGCGGTACTTCTCGTGCAGCCACCTGGTGGCGGCCGCTGTCGCTCGCTCGCAGGCGACGCGGAGCTGCATCTCCTCCTGGTCCTCTCCAGGCAGGTAGCCGCCGGTGGGCTTCGGGTTGCTGTCGAACTTGCCCGAGGCCCAGAGGGCCTTCATGGTCTCGGCGCGCTTGCGTCTCGTCTCGTCGGAGACGGACTTGCCGCGGTGGGCGTCGCCGATCCTCCTGCGGACGTCGTCGGACGGCGTGCCGAACTTCATCCCCAGCGGGCCCTTGCCACCGCCCAGGGCCAGGTTCAGGCAGAGCGGGTCGTCGAGCTGCTCCTGCGTCACCAGGGCAGCCTCGAGCCTCGCGGCCTCGTCGCGGGTCTCCACCTGCACGAGGACGGTCTTGGCGAACTCCTGCGGCGCCTCGGCCACCAGCTCGGAGATCACCGTGCCGCTGCCCATGTAGCGGTCCTCGAGCGGGGCGACCCTGCTCGAGCGGATGCCCACGTACCAGCAGCCGCTGTCCTCGTGGGTGATCCGGTAGACGTAGTGGTGAACTACCACGTGGCGACCTTCGGGGCGGTCAGGCGGCGGGTCTGCTCGGCAGCGTAGACGCTCGACTCGTCCAGGTAGTAGCCCTGGTCCTTGGAGACGGCGATGCCCGACTTCTCGAGGTCCCAGGCGGCGTTCCCGGCGGCGAGGCAGTCCATGCGAGCGTAGTGGAGCTGCGTGCAGGTCATGGTGGTGGCGATGCGGGCGACTTCGTTCCAGTTGATGACGTTCTTCATGACCAAAGGTATCCTACTGGCCACGGAAAAGCAAATGGAAAGCTACGATTCCTCGAGGATCTTCCGCTCGAGCTGGTCTCCAGCCTCGAGGGCGGCCTTTTTGGTGCGGAAGAAGTACGCCAGGTAGCCCGTGGTGCCCTCGTAGGCGATGCCCACGGGGCGGACGCCGAAGGACCTCCAGCCTGGCAGGATGCAGCCCTGGGCGTCCTGGAGCTGCCAGGCGAGCCCCGAGCCGGAGCGGTCGGTGCGCACGGCCTGTCGGCCGCGGTAGTGCTCGAGCTGGCTCACTTCGCCCCCCTGGCCAGGCGGTCCTCGTTCGCCTGGACGACGAGGCACCAGGCCACGGTCCGGCGGACCTGCTCCTCGGTCTCGTGGATCTCGCGCGGGCCGCCCTCCGCGGCTGCGGCGTCGTCGGAGCGGAGGTCCTCGAGGGTGGCGGCGTAGACGTCGCCCTGGGCGCTGACGATCCAGCCGGTGGTGCTTTCGGGAATGTTCATTGGATCAGCTGGTAAGCGTGCGGGAGAGCTGGCGGTCGGCGAGGTCGGACAGGTCCGAGAAGAGGACCAGGATGCCAGCGCGGCTGGCGCCCTGGAGCGCGCGGCTGGTGGAGCGCAGGCGGTCGATGCCAGCGCAGGCGTTGGCGACGTCGACAGCGGCGAAGGCGTTGCCCTCGGCGAGGTCGGCGCTGGACTCGCTGGCGACCAGGAGCCACTTGGAGCCGATCAGCAGCAGGCCGATCACGGCGCCGTCGCGGTTGAATTCGTTGCGGAGCTGCGTGGCGTGGATGACGGTGATCTCGTTCTTCATGACCAAAGGTATCCTACTGGCCACGGAAAAGCAAATGGATCTCCTAGAATTCTCTGCGAAGGGCCCGCACGATGCTCGAGGCCACGTTTCCCAGGGCCCTCGAGTCCGCGGCGGCGAAGCGCGCGCAGAGCAGATTGCCCTGGCGGCGCAGGCGCTCTGCCTGGGCGTCCTCGGCGTTGGACGCATCCACCAGCTCGGAGAGCAGCTCGTCGGCGCGCGTGCGGGAGAAGACCAGCCAGCGGCCCTGCCAGGCTTCCAGGGTCAGGGGGTCGAGCCCGTCGCGCCTGCACTCGAGCGCGCCCTGCTGGGGCGGGGTCAGCCGGACCTTCACGGCCTGGCCTCGAGCTGCTCGGCGATGACGTCGGCCAGGTCCTGGTGCTCGAGGCTGACGCCCCAGGCCAGGGCGGCCAGGACGAGGCAGGCGACCACGATGGCCCTCGAGCGCCTCACGCCTCCACCTTCCCGCGGCAGGCTCGCCTCGAGGCGGCCTTCTTGCGGTCGGTGAATCGGCGGCTGCGCCCTGCGGTGGCGGCTGCCATGCCTGCCCCTCGGGCCTTCAGGCCCTCGACGGTGCGGCTGGCGCGTTTCTTGGTGCGGTTCTTCATGGGATCAGACCTCGAGGGCGAGGATGCGTCGGGCGTTGCGGCGGCTGGCGCGGTTGGCGCGGG
>TARA_R110000764_G_scaffold23544_9_pt1 | contig 28576 bp, 24 predicted proteins | sample TARA_R110000764 | Tara Oceans TARA_R110000764 (sample SAMEA4398111) | marine metagenome | biome: Polar Biome; feature: [SRF] surface water layer (ENVO:00010504); material: water (ENVO:00002006), including particulate matter (ENVO:01000060) such as... | depth 5 m | reverse complement strand
TCAGTCATTGATGAATTACCTCCGGGTCGAACGCCAATAACTACGGTAGCGTTGCCAGATAGTCGACGCGATGATGTTATTGAGCGAATACGACAAGGTTGTACAAACGACAATCGTCAAGCCTATTGGGTTTGTACCCTAATTGAAGAGTCTGAGGTGTTGCAATGCCAAGCTGCTGAAGATACTGCGGTACATTTGCAAGCGCAGTTATCAGAATTAAAAATTGGTTTAGTACATGGGCGAATGAAAGCTGACGAAAAACAAGCGGTGATGGAACGTTTTAAGTTGGGTGAACTTGATGTGCTAGTGGCGACCACCGTAATCGAAGTGGGTGTTGATGTGCCAAACTCAAGCTTAATGGTTATTGAAAACCCAGAACGATTGGGGCTGGCGCAACTTCATCAATTACGTGGCCGTGTTGGTCGTGGCTCTGTAGCATCGCACTGTGTATTAATGTACAAAGCACCACTGACTAAAACAGCCACCAAACGTTTAAATGTGTTAAGAGAAAGCAACGACGGCTTTGTTATCGCGCAAAAAGATCTCGAAATTCGTGGACCTGGTGAATTACTTGGCACTAAACAAACAGGTTTAGCGGATCTAAGAATTGCCGATTTACAACGTGACGCGCACCTAATACCTGAAGTACAACAACAAGCCCACCTCATATGGCGGCAGTACCCTGAAAAGGCTAACGCACTGATCAATCGTTGGTTAGCAAATCGTGAAAAATACTCAAACGCTTGATATCAATTAGCACAGTAAATTGACATGATATTTTGCTCACAATTGCTGATAAAAATAGTAATAAGTTCGCTTTTATATCGCACGGTTAACAAGTGTTAAAACGGACTAATGTAATACATTTAGTATTAATATCTGCCGCCTTGATCTGAAGTGTTAATTATTCTAATAAAATGCGGTAAACTAAGGGTAATTTTAGTTTATAGCGAAACCATGATGTCTGCACACGATCAAAATCATCCAGTTAATAACGACAATAGTGAAGAAGACACCACTCACTTTGGTTTTCAAACCGTCGAAAAAAATGAAAAAGAGTCGAAAGTGGCCAGCGTATTTCATTCTGTTGCACAGCAATATGATGTCATGAATGACTTGATGTCATTTGGTATTCATCGCTTATGGAAACGCTTTACCATTGACGCTAGTGGCGTTCGCCCAGGTAATAAAGTATTAGATCTCGCCGGTGGTACAGGTGATTTGACCGCAAAGTTTTCTCAACTTGTTGGCCGTGAAGGTAAAGTTATACTGGCTGATATTAATAGCTCAATGCTAAATGTAGGTCGCGACAAACTACGCGATCGCGGTTTAGTACAAAATATTGAATACGTACAAGCCAATGCCCAGTATTTGCCATTTGAAGACAATACCTTTGACGTAATCACTATCGCATTTGGTTTACGTAACGTTACCGACAAAGACATGGCGCTGCGTTCTATGTACCGTGTACTTAAACCAGGTGGTCGATTGTTGGTATTAGAGTTTTCTAAACCTGAGCATGAACTGGTGAATAAAGCTTACGATTTTTATTCTTTTAATATCTTGCCTAAAATGGGTGAGTTAGTAGCAAAAGACGGCGACAGCTATCAATATTTAGCCGAATCTATTCGTATGCATCCGGATCAAGAAACACTGAAAACAATGATGGATTCCGCCGGATTTGAACAAACCAGTTTTAAAAATTTAACTGGTGGTGTTGTGGCACTGCACAAAGGTTATAAATTTTAACCTTATGCCTCAGACTATTAGTCAGCAACTGATGTTTGCTCAAACCTTAAGTGCGTTATTGGAAAAGCTGATCAACCAGTTTTTGCACTACAACTTGCACGGTACACGAGCATTAAAGCCGTTATCTGAAAAAACACTGACAGTGAAGCTAGCAGAATTACCGTTTCCTTTAAGCTTTACTGTAAATCATGAAAAAGTTCACGTTACCGCTAGCGAATCGCACTATGACTGTTGCATAGTTACTAGTGTTAGTACCTTGATTGAGTTACAAAAAGAGCAGCAACTTACGCAATTAATTAGAAATGAAAAACTCGACATTCAGGGTGATTTAAAAGTTGCCCAACGTTTTGCTGATATTGCTCAAACACTTGATATTGATTGGCAAAGTGAATTAGCCAAGCGTATTGGTGATATTCCAGCTTATAAAATTGGTCAATTTGGACGTCAATTACGCAACAAGTTAAGTTTCGCATCTCAACAAATTCAAGCCGATGCTAGCGAGTGGCTGGTTCATGAAAAGCGCTTAATGATTACATCTGCAGAATTAAGTTATTTTAGTCGTGATGTGGATGCTGTTGAGCAACAAGTTTCAAATTTAAGCCAACGTATTGACGGCTTAATTAATCACATAGACAAAACTTCATAAGGGCCTGTGGTGAGTAGCAAACGTTTATACAAGATAGTAAAAACATTTCTTGAGTATGGCCTTGATGAGCTTTTACCGGAAAAATATTTGCCGTGGTATATAAAAATAGCACGTAGCTCATTGTTTTGGCTTCGTAACAAACATCGGGATAAGCCTAAAGCTCAGCGTTTTAGATTAGCGATAGAGTCATTAGGGCCGGTATTTGTTAAGTTTGGCCAAATGCTTTCTACTCGTCGTGATCTGCTACCTGAAGACTTCGCTAATGAGCTGACTTTACTGCAAGACAAAGTACCTGCTTTCGCTGGCGCAGAAGCTGAAAAAATCATTATTGCTGCCATGGGAGCTGAAATTTTTGAGGCCTATTTTAAAGATTTTGATCTAACCCCGCTCGCGTCAGCTTCGATTGCTCAAGTTCATACGGCTACCATGATAAATGCAGACGATGAACAAGAAGTCGTATTGAAAGTTTTAAGACCCAATATTGCCCAAACAATTTTAGCTGACATTAATGTTATGTCTGTTTTTGCAAAGATTGTTGCTCGCTGGTTACCTGACGGCAAGCGTTTAAGACCCGTTGAAGTGGTCGCAGAATACGAAAAAACAATTTTAGAAGAATTAGATTTAAACCGTGAAGCGGGTAACGCTATCCAATTAAAGCGCAATTTTAGTCAAGGTCGAGACAGCGATAAAGTACTTTACGTACCTGAAGTTTATAGCGAATATTGTTCGAAAAACGTCATGGTTATGGAGCGAATATACGGCATTGGTGTTGGCGAAGTTGACACCTTACAAGCAAATAATGTTGATATGAAATTGCTGGCTGAGCGTGGTGTTGAAGTCTTTTTTACACAAGTGTTTCGTGACAGTTTTTTTCATGCCGACATGCACCCTGGCAATGTTTTTGTTAATGCAACAAACCCAGCGGATCCTACTTGGATTGCCATTGATTATGGCATTGTTGGCACGTTAAATCGTGAAGATAAACGGTATTTAGCCGAAAATTTTGTCGCCTTTTTTAATCGTGACTATCGTAAAGTGGCGCAACTACATGTTGATTCTGGCTGGGTACCTAGTGACACCAGTGTCGATGAATTTGAGTTTGCTATCCGCACGGTTTGCGAGCCTATATTTAATAAACCGTTATCCGAAATCTCATTTGGTCAGGTGTTAGTTAACCTCTTCAATACCGCACGCCGCTTTAATATGGAAGTACAACCTCAGTTAGTGTTATTACAAAAAACACTGCTTTATATTGAAGGCTTAGGTCGTCAACTTTATCCAGCGCTAGATCTTTGGCAAACGGCTAAACCGTTTTTAGAAAACTGGGTTAAAGAACAAATGGGCATTAAAGCCGTATATAAAAAGGTAAAAGACAACTTACCATTTTGGAATGAGAAACTGCCGGAAATACCTGATCTAGTCTACGATTACTTAAAAACTAATCGAGAAGCACAACGTCTGCAATTAAGGTCACTTAAACAGATTCAATCGCAGCAACAAAAACACAGCAAGCAAATGACAAAACTGGTTGTTATAGCCACACTCGCTATTTGCTTGACCATTAGCTTTACTTGATAACGTAAGCATTCGTTATTGCAACGCTGAGTTCAGTACTTAGCGCTGCTGTTAAGTAGAAAATAGAATATCTAAACAGGAATAATTATGACTAACAACGAAGTTTTACACCATATTCGTTATATATTTACTTTAAGTAATGAAAAAATAGCTGCTATTTTTCAACAGGCACAATGTCCAAAAACAGATGAAGAAATCGACAACTTTTTCCGAAAAAATGGTGAAACAGCTTTTGCACGTATCGCAGATAATAATTTAGCCAGTTTTCTTGATGGTTTAATTATTGAGTATCGTGGAGCAAAAGAAGGAACAGTAGCGCAGTTGGATCAGTCGATAAATAATAATATTGTCTTTAATAAAGTGAAAATTGCTCTCGAATTAAAGGCTGAAGATATTATCGCTTTACTTGATGCTGGGGAATTAACTTTAAGCAAACATGAGCTAAGTGCATTTTTTAGAAAAGCAGAACATAAGCACTTTAGAACGTGTAATGATGATACGTTGTTGAAATTTTTTAATGGCTTACATTTACAAAATCGACAAGCGATTTTAGTCATAAAAGAATAAGAATAAGAATAAGAATAAGAATAAACGCATGTAGCTCGGCTATTTACCCTAGCTACGTGTTTTTTCAACAGACTTTGCTGCAATAGCTTCATCTGTCACTTCCGTCTCAGCAACCACACGATTACGTCCACTATCTTTAGCAACATAAAGTGCAGTATCTGCTCTGCTGATCCAAGTTTCTGCTGTTTCACCCGCTCGATATTGGGCAACACCGATTGAAACGGTTGCAGAAATTTTTTCAGCAAAAGTTGATTGTTCAATAATGGCTCTTAGTTTTTCAGCAATTTGTTTTGCCTCTAGTAAATCAACCTTTAACGGAAGAATAATAAACTCTTCTCCGCCATAGCGATATAAGTCATCAAGAGAGCGGGTATGTTTTTGAATCAATTCTACTAATTCAACTAATACTATATCGCCGTTAGCATGACCGTAATTATCATTAATTTTTTTAAAGTGGTCTAAGTCTAATAATAATAATGAGACCTTAGAAGATTCTCGTTTTTGATCTTCAAGAATTTTTTCAAGTTTTAAATCTAAGGCTCGTCGATTTCCCGATGACGTTAACGGGTCAATACTGGCCAATAATGCTAACTTTTTGTTTGTTTTGTTGTAATTACTAAAAATGACATAAGAAAATAACGCGGTTAGAAACAAAGTACTAATGATAGTTAAGAACTCTAACGTAGTCGTCATAGGGAATATTATTGCCGCAATGAGCAATATAGCGATAAAGCAAATGATACCTGCAGGTCTCGCGGGTAAAATATAATAGAATGCGATCATACATGGATACAGCCAAAACAGGTGAGACTGCCCTCGAATTGCAACGATTGTTACAATAGAGATAGAAAAAACACTCGATAAAATCAGGTTAGCGGTATTAACTTTTCGTGTTTTGAAAACAAAAACAAAAAAGATAGCCGTGACGACTACCAGTATTGCATCAATCGCGGCCATGACCATATCACCTTCAATCCACCGAAAATATACGAATGGTGAAATGGTGATAAAGGCAAATGCACTTAATATCAGTAGCATTTTTTCTGCTGTTGAACGCTGTGTCATTAAATATTCCTAATAAGCTGAAACTTTCTAACAAAAATCTGAATTACTATCATGCTTAAATATAGAAAAATCTATTTTATAATTCAAATAGATAATGTAATACGACCATAGTTTATGTTATTTTTTTTGTTTTAGCATCTCGCGTAAATTTGCTACACCCATCTTAGCCGTTTCTTGCTTTTTTTCTATGCTTTGTTTCGTTTGTGTTAGTTCCCAGCTTAAATCATCTTGGGGTAGTTCATGTAAAAATCGACTGGCTTCTGTGCGAGATACTTCACCAAACTGTCTGCGCTCTCTTGCATAAGTAAATATCAACTCGCGCTGAGCACGGGTAATGCCTACATAAGCTAAGCGACGTTCTTCCTCAACGTTACCTTCATCCATACTGGTTTGATGCGGTAATAAACCTTCTTCCATGCCAATGAGAAAAACATAAGGAAACTCTAATCCTTTAGAAGCATGTAATGTCATTAATTGTACTTGGTCGGTATCTTCTTCGTCTTCATTACGTTCCATCATGTCGCGCAAGGTCAGGCGGGTAACAACTTGCGCTAAGGTCATTGGCTCTTCATCGTCTTCACCTTCAAGCATTAGTGTTACCCAGCTAAATAATTGTGTGACGTTTTTCATGCGCATTTCTGCCGCTTTTGCACTAGGTGAGGTATCGTATAGCCAATCTTCGTAATTAATTTCACGCACCATTGAGCGCAATACCGCTGATGTTTCACCACGCTCAGCATGATCCGCTGTTTCCACTAACCAACGGCTAAATCGTTGCACACTGATCAAGCCTCTACCGGTTAAGTGCTGCTCTAAACCTAACTCGAAACTAGCAGCAAACATGCTAATTTGTCGCATATTAGCGTAGCTACCCAATTTTTCTAATGTTGTAGGTCCAATTTCTCGGCGCGGAACATTCACAATACGCAAAAAAGCATTATCGTCATCGGGATTCACTAACACCCTTAAAAAAGCCATCATATCTTTTATTTCAGAACGCGAAAAAAATGAGGTACCACCATTGATTTTATAAGGTATTCTGTTCGTCATTAATGCTTTTTCAAGTAAGCGTGACTGATGATTACCGCGATAAAGAATGGCATAATCTTTAAATTTACTTTTATTTAAAAATCGATGTCCAATTAATTCGCCTACAACACGCTCGACTTCATGGTCTTCATTTTTAGTTTGTAGTACCCGCAGTTCAACACCGTAATTTAGTTCACTAAATAATGCTTTATCATAAACATGAGGATTATTGGCAATCAGTGTGTTCGCGCACTTTAAAATACGACCACTAGAGCGGTAGTTTTGTTCAAGTTTTATCAGCTTAAGGTTTGGGTAGTCTTCACCTAATAACACTAAATTTTGTGGTTTAGCACCACGCCATGAGTATATTGACTGGTCATCGTCGCCTACCACGGTTAATAAACCTTGCTCGCCTGTTATTTGCTTAACCAATTCATATTGGCTGGCATTGGTATCTTGATATTCATCTACTAGCATGTATTGAATTTTTTTCTGCCAACGTTCACGCACTTCAGGGTAATTACGCATTAATAGTGTTGGAATTAAAATCAAGTCATCAAAATCAAGCGCGTTATAAGCTTTCATGTGTTTTTGATACATGGCATAAAACTCTGCGTATTGCAGGGAGTCTGCATCGCTAGCATGCTTAATGGCCGCATCAGGTAAGAGCAAATCATTTTTCCAATTTGAAATCATCATTTGGAGTTTACTGATTAAGTCCTTATCGCCATCAAGTTGTTCTTGGGTAAGCTCTTTCAGTAAAGCTAAGCTGTCTTGATCATCGAATAGAGTAAAGCCAGGCTTGTAGCCTAATGTTTTCAATTCTTTGCGAATAATGTCTAAGCCCAAAGAGTGAAACGTACAAACGGTTAACCCCCTTGTTTGCGATTTATCCATCATTTTTACCACACGCTCTTTCATTTCACGTGCGGCTTTATTGGTAAAGGTTACGGCGGCAATATTTTTTGCTTTATAGCCACAATTTTGAATTAGGTATGCAATTTTCTGACAAATAACCCCAGTTTTTCCACTGCCTGCCCCTGCCAATACAAGGCACGGACCATCAACATATTTTTTTGCTTCATTTTGACCAGGGTTTAATTTCATTGCTACGTTGTAACTCAAATAATGGATAAAATAATCGGGCGTAGATTTTACCTGTTTTTATAGCAAGACAACATAAACTTTAAGTTTACTTAGGTAATTTCTTGTCGCTCTAAAGAAGATATTTTTATTAAAACCGCATACAATAGCGCTATAGTTGACCAATACGAAGTGACATATGATAAACGCTAAAAAAATAGAAGAGATAGCAAAGCAGGTAACTGACTCAATTCCTATGGGCTTAAAAGACTTTGCTCATGAAATGGAAGATAAAACTAAAGTTGTTTTACAGCGAAAATTGTCACAACTTGACGTGGTTACTCGTGAAGAGTTCGATGTACAAACACAGGTGTTAATTAAAACCCGTGCAAAGTTAACTGATCTTGAAGCGAAAGTTGCTGAATTAGAAGCCAAGATAAACGCACAATAGCATCAGGAATAAGGCCTTAAATAAAAGGCCTTATTCTACAACCGTTATTTAATACGCATAGGTTGTAGCTTTTTATAGGATAAACAGCGCCATAACCACTCTAATGGCCCAAAAGAGTAGCTACTTAGCCACCAACGTGAAAATAACAGTTGGAAAATAATAATGGCGAGCACTAGCAGCATTTGTGGTGCTCGAGATATCTCTCCAAAATAGCCGCCGGCATAACCATAAAAAATGCTGGTTAAAACGATAGAGTGCATAATGTAATTGGTTAAGGCCATTCTGCCCATTGGGGCAAATACAGCTAAACGTTTCTGCCATTTCTCATGGGTAAGCAAACGCATGACCAAACCAAAATATCCTACTGTCATGACAAATTGGCCAATAAAAAATAAAGCTTCTCCAACTCCTTGTAATAACATTATTTCTATTGCTGCGGGGTGTTGAGCCACTAATAGCCCTGATACTTCAAGTACCGCCCCTAAGCCAACACCGACATAAGCCATGATTTTGAATGCGTTAGCATGTTGATGATAGTTTTGCATAATGCCACTAGATACTAGCCAATAACCTAAAATAAATATGGGGAGTAGCATGGTAAAAGCAAAGGGCAAAGTAAACATCAACATAAACAACGTAAAGTTTAAACGAAACTCTGTTGCTTGCCAGTAGCTACCAGTTGTAAAAGCGGTAATTTCTTTGTCCACTTCCTGTTGCATGACTAGTTGTTGATCTACGATGGTTTGTGCTTGAAGGTCAATTAATTCTTCCGCCGTAAGCTCGGTGCTATTGTCTTTATTTGTGTCAGAAGTTGTCGCGAGCTCATCATTAATATTTACACTGTCGGTAACAGCCATGTTTTCTTGCATGGTATTCGTGATATTGGTTTCAGGCATGGTTGAAGATTCAACTAGTCGCTCTGTTGCCGTGACCTCAGCGAGTGCTTCAGTCTTTTGCTGTAGTAAGGTCTCATGTTCTAATTTTATGGCATTAACTCGTTCAGTTACTTGAATTTGCTCCTGCCACTGGGTTGTTAAGTCATTATTATCGTTGAATAAGCCAAAGCTTATACCGCCCATTACTGTGAGCAATATGGGAACTGACAACCAAACTATGGATAGTTTAAAGAATGAATTAGGGTTGTCATATTTTTTAAAGCGTGGCTTTTGCAATAAAGTAACCCAGCCTAAAAGTAATAGGCCTGCAACGCCATAATCATGAAGAATGTCACCACCCCATAAAAACACCATATGAAATATACCCAAGGCAATGAGTACCAGCATTCGGCGAGAAAACCAAGCACCAAAAGGTCGTTCAGCGGCTTTTGCTCTGATCAGCATTACCGCAAAGCCCATACCAAATAGTAAAGCAAATAATTTATAAAACTTACCTTCGACAAAGCATCTTATCAACCAACCTATTGCATGATCTAACCCGGTTAAACTAGTGTCTTGAGAGCCTAAATTAGTCAATGCACGGCTGAACCACTCAATATTCATTAAAAGAATGCCCACGAGGGCTAAGCCTCGAAGAATGTCCATGGCATCGATACGTTCAGCTACAGTAATGGGTGCGAATTTTTCTGGTAATGATTGTTGAGCAGTATTTGACTCTAACGAATCTGTATGAGCATCTGACATTTAACTTCCTTTTTTATTCTTAGCTGTAACAATATAGGTTTTTTGATATAAAAAAAGCAGTTTTAATCATAAATTAAAACTGCTTAATGTCACAATAAGTAAGTATTTGGGGCGATTAGGTCAGAAACGCCTTATATGCTTCATTGTTGGTTTCTTCCTGGCATTCATAATCTAATGCTTTTAAATGCGTAAAGAAATCAACTTCTTGTGATTTTTTCACTTCAAAACCGGCCAATACTTGCCCAAAAGCTGCGCCATGGTTGCGATAATGGAACAAGGTAATATTGTAATGTTCACCAAGCGTATCTAAAAACTTCTCTAAAGCACCAGGGTATTCTGGAAATTGAAAACGAAAAATACGTTCTTGAGCAGACAATTCGTTTTTGCCGCCAATCATGTATCTAACATGCAGTTTCGCCAGTTCATTTTCTGTAAAATCAGTTAGCTGATAACTTTGTTGAAGGCTTTCGGTGAGTTTTTCTCGGTCATTAGCTTCACCACCAAGACGTACACCGACAAAAATATTAGCATTTTGTGTTTCGTTTGAAGCATCAGCATTATCAGCATAGCGATAATTAAACTCGGTTATCACACGCCCTGCCAGTGCTTTACAAAAGTTTCTAAAGCTGCCTTTTTCTTCCGGAATTTTAACCGCAAACACGGCTTCTTTCTGTTCGCCTAATTCACAACGCTCAGATATATAACGCAAGGTATGAAAGTTCATATTTGCGCCCGAAAGAATAGCTACTAGCGACTCATCACCTGGGCTACTTTGGCAATATTTTTGTAATCCCGCTAAGGATAAAGCACCCGCAGGTTCAGATATAACCCGTGTTTGCTCAAAAATATCTTTAATTGAGGTACATATTTCATCGGTAGTCACCGTGATAACTTCATCACAGTAATGTTTAATTAAGTCAAAGGTATGCTCACCGATACGTTTAACAGCCACACCGTCGGCAAATAAACCGACTTGTGCTAGATCGACTGGCTTACCCGCGGCTAAAGCCGCTTTTAAACAAGCTGAATCTTCCGCTTCAACACCAATCACTTTAATATGAGGTTGTAGTTGTTTTAGATAAACCGCCATACCCGCTAATAAACCGCCGCCGCCTACCGGAATAAACACCACATCTGTATGTGGACGTTGTTGTAATAACTCTTTAGCTACAGTGCCTTGACCTGCGATTACATCGCTATCATCAAATGGGTGGATAACGGTTTTATTTTCAGCTTGCGCATATTCCATCGACGCTTGCTGTGCCTCGTTAAAGCTTTTACCTATTAAGCGCACTTCTGCGCCATAACGCCTAACATTATCAACTTTAATGTCGGGTGTAGTAATGGGCATAACAATAGTCGCTTTTATGCCTAACTTATGTGCTGCTAAGGCTAAGCCTTGAGCATGATTACCCGCAGAAGCGGCTATAACACCATGCAAACATTGTTGTTCAGACAAATTAGCTAATTTGTTGTAAGCACCACGTAACTTAAAAGAGTGTACAGGCTGCTGATCTTCACGTTTAAGAAAAATTTGATTACCTAACCGCGATGACAACTTTGTCATCGGTGTTAATGCGGTTTCAACAGCAACATCATAAACAGGCGCAAGTAATATTCTACGCAAGTAATCTAAAGCTTGCGCTTGAGTAGCCTGTTTTTGTATTAACGCTGCTTGTTCAGCATCAGTCATTGCTGTCACCATTGTAATTACCGTCAAGTAATTCACGATTACGCACAGCGCCTTTATCGGCACTAGTGGCTAGCATGGCGTAGTTTTTCAATGCGTAGCTGATTGGACGAACTCGATTAGTTGGCTTCCAAGCATCTTTACCTTTAGCATTCATAGCATCGCGACGTTGAGTTAGCTCTTCTTCACTTACCTTTAACTCAATAGAACGGTTAGGAATATCAATATGAATAATGTCGCCTTGCTCTACTAATGCAATAGTACCGCCACTGCCAGCTTCTGGAGAAACATGACCAATTGATAAACCTGAAGTACCTCCAGAAAATCGACCGTCAGTTAACAGCGCACAGGCTTTACCTAAGCCCATCGATTTTAAATAAGTGGTTGGATACAACATTTCTTGCATGCCAGGACCACCCTTAGGGCCTTCATAACGAATAACAACCACTTCGCCAGCCACTACTTTTTTATCTAAAATACCGGCTACGGCAGCGTCTTGGCTTTCAAATACGTGTGCAGGGCCAGTAAATACTAAGTTGTCGTCACTCACACCTGCGGTTTTAACCACACAACCATCAACCGCAATATTACCAGAAAGTACGGCTAAGCCACCTTCTAATGAAAAGGAATTTTCAATGCTGCGAATACAACCGTTTTCGCGATCGTCATCTAAGGTATCCCAACGGCAATCTTGACTGAATGCTTTAGTGGTACGAATACCGGCAGGGCCAGCACGGTAAAACTTTTTAACCTCTTCATCGTCAGTGACTTTAATATCATATTTAGCGATAACATCAGCTAAGGTGGTACCTAAAATATTCGGTACATCTGTTTTTAATAAATTAGCGCGTGATAATTCACCTAAAATGGCAATTACGCCGCCAGCACGATGAACATCTTCCATGTGATATTCTGGCGTTGAAGGTGCCACTTTACATAATTGCGGCACAATGCGTGATAACTTATCCATGTCTTCCATGGTGTAATCAATTTCAGCTTCTTGCGCGGTTGCCAATAAATGTAAAATAGTATTGGTTGAACCACCCATAGCAATGTCTAAACACATGGCATTGTGTAAAGCATCTTTACTGGCAATATTGCGCGGTAAGGCTGACTCGTCATTGTCTTGATAGTAACGCTTGGTTAGCTTAACAATTTCTTTACCCGCTCTTAAGAATAACTGCTCACGATCAGCATGAGTCGCTAACATAGAACCGTTACCGGGTAGTGCTAAGCCTAACGCTTCGGCTAAACAGTTCATTGAGTTGGCGGTGAACATACCAGAACATGAACCACATGTAGGACAGGCTGAACGCTCAACTTGATCACTTTGCTCGTCAGACACTTTAGGGTCAGCGCCTTGGATCATGGCGTCAACTAAATCAAGCTTAATAATTTGGTCTGAAAGCTTAGTTTTACCAGCTTCCATTGGGCCACCAGAGACAAAAATTACCGGTATGTTTAGACGCATAGCCGCCATTAACATGCCAGGGGTAATTTTGTCACAGTTTGAAATACACACCATGGCATCAGCACAATGGGCATTGACCATGTATTCAACAGAATCGGCAATTAAATCACGCGACGGTAAGCTATAAAGCATGCCGCTATGACCCATGGCGATACCATCGTCTACCGCTATGGTGTTAAATTCTTTTGCGACACCACCGGCTTCTTCAATAGCGCCAGCAACCAATTGCCCCATGTCTTTTAAATGTACATGACCTGGCACAAATTGCGTAAATGAGTTTACGACAGCAATAATAGGTTTGCCGAAATCACCATCTGTCATACCCGTTGCACGCCATAGTGCTCGAGCGCCAGCCATATTACGGCCTTGAGTAGAAGTTGCAGATCTTAATTTTGGCATGACTTTAGTCCCTATAAATTGTGTATATTTGGTTCGTGTAAACCGTGATAAGTGTTAAAAACTATTTTAAAAATTTACTCGATAATAAGCTTTTAGAATAACATTTATACTTTTGTGATTAATGAACGCTAAGGTTGAAGAGCATTAGCTAATTCGACTCAATTCAAGGCTAAAAGTAAGAAAAATATTAGATATTCAGTACGTACTTTTAGCGAAAAATTGAGTGAACTAGTAATAAAATAGTGCGATTAAACTTCGTCTAACCAGCCTTCAGGCACTTCAGTAGTACCGTTAAAGATACCAAAAAATGCATCTTGAAGCGCTTTAGTAATAGGTCCACGCGAACCATCACCAACAGCAATACCGTCAACTGACTTCACTGGTACCACTTCAGTTGCTGTACCACACATGAAGAATTCATCTGCAAGGTATAAAGATTCGCGAGAAATTGATTCTTCACGTACTTCGTAACCCAATTGCTTAGCAAGGAAAAATACAGTGTCACGCGTTAAACCTTGTAAGATTGAAGCCGTGCCAGGAGGCGTATAAAGCACACCTTTTTTGATGAGGAATAAATTTTGACCTGCGCCTTCACTTACCATGTTATTTATATCTAAAGCGACACCTTCAGCATAACCATGACGAGCAGCTTCAGTAGATATTAATTGTGATGATAAGTAGTTACCACCAGCTTTTGCTGCGGTTGGCATAGTGTTAGGCGCAAGACGGTTCCAACTTGAAACACCTACTTCTACACCGTTTTCAATAGCATCAGCACCTAAGTAAGCTTCCCAACTAAAGGCAGCAATCATTACATCGGCAACCGCGTCGATAGGTGGACGAAGACCCATACCAATATCACCTAAAAATACTAATGGACGTAAATAGGCTGATTTTAAGTTGTTTTTTGATACCGCATCTTTACAGGCTTGAACCACCTGCTCTTCGGTAAAAGGGATGTTCATGCGGTATATTTTTGCTGAATCGAATAAGCGCTTAATATGTTCTTCTAAACGGAAGATACAGGTGCCTTTATGGGTGTTATAAGCACGAATACCTTCAAATACTGACGAACCGTAGTGTAGGGCATGACTCATTACATGTACCGTAGCATTCTGCCACGGCATGAGTTCACCGTTAAACCAAATTAGTTCTGCGTTCACTTTAGCCATTTTCTATTCCTAAATTTTGTTGCGTATCAACCAGTTTTAAAACATTAACTGATGAAATTGTATTATGTATTGTCGTAAGTGTAACTCAGCATTATGCAATGCATTGCTGCGATGCTCTATTGTCTACTTTGACCTCTTTGATGTCGATCAGTTTATTAATTTGATCAACTAAAAGTTCAATAGGACGTTCACTTCTAACCATTAATTCAATCGTACCTATATTTGTGCCGGTATTTACTTTGGCATTCATTCCACTGATTAAAAAACCACGATAACGTGTGACCTGTAAAATGCGCTCAAGTACCACTTGCTTATCATCCACTGATATCGTTAATTGATAATTATTCATTTAGGTACTCTCCATCATTTTATCGTTTGCCGTATTCGGTGGCACTAATGGCCATACGTTGTCTTGTGCATCAATTTTAACTTGTAATAAATAAGGACCATCGTGTTCTAGCATTTCTTCAATAGCGGCACTTACTTCTGACTTTTTCGTGATCATTTGAGCTTTAATATCAAAAGCATTGGCGAGCATAATAAAATCAGGGTTATCAGCTAAATCAGTTTCGCTTAATCGGCCATTGAAAAATAGGTCTTGCCATTGGCGAACCATACCGAGTTTGGCGTTATCTATTAGTACTATTTTAACCGGTAATTGAAAACGTTTAATGGTTGATAACTCTTGTACATTCATCATAAACGAGCCATCACCTGAAACCGCAATAATGCAGTCTGTAGGTCGACTGACTTGAGCACCAACGGCGGCAGGTACACCAAAGCCCATAGTACCCATGCCAGCACTCGTTAAGAAATTACTTGGGTCGTCAAATACCATGTGTTGTGCTGCCCACATTTGATGTTGTCCTACATCAGTAGTTACACAACTATTTTTAGGCATTTTGTCACTAATTTCTTTTAAAACTGCTGGCGCAAAAATCGTGTCGCCTGGGTGATTATAATCCCACGCATAATCTTGGTTCATCTGTAGACAAAACGCTCTCCAAGGCTCAATCGATAATGGAATAGCTAGCGCGGGTAAATTAACTTTTAAATCACCTAATATAGAGGCATCAGCAATGCGACGTTTGTTAATTTCAGCGGTATCAATATCAAAGTGGATTACTTTTGCATGTGGCGCGAATTCGTTAAGTTTTCCGGTAACTCGGTCATCAAACCTAGCACCAACGGCGATTAATAAATCACATTCTTGTACGGCTAAATTAGAGGCTTTAGTGCCGTGCATACCTAACATACCCATATAATATTTATCTTCTGGGTCAATCGCGCCTAACCCTTTTAGTGTTGACACACAAGGTAGGCCCGTTATTTTGGCAAAGTCTCGTAATTCATCAATAGCATTGGCCATACCAACACCACCACCAACATATAAAATAGGCTTTTTCGCTTGGTTTAATAATGCAATAGCGTTGCCTACGTTGGCAGGAGGTAATTTAACTTTGTTTTGTAAATTAACTAAATCATCTACACAACCGTTAACGGCTGCAATTTGAATGTCTTTTGGAATATCAACCAACACCGGCCCTTGTCTACCTTCTAATGCAATGGCAAAAGCTTGGTGTAACACATCGGCTAAATCATCAATATTGGTTACCTGAAAAGAATGCTTAGTACACGCTAGAGATAAACCAAAAATGTCTATTTCTTGGAAAGCATCTGAACCCATAGCAGCAGTTGCTACTTGGCCGGTTATTGCTACCACTGGAATTGAATCAGCCAACGCATCTGCAAGACCTGTGATCAGGTTTGTAGCGCCAGGACCTGATGTTGCAAGGCAAACACCAACCTTGCCTGAAGCCCTTGCATAGCCTACAGCCGAGAAAGCAGCCCCTTGTTCATGGCGACACAAAAAATGCTCCACGCCACTATCATAAAGTGCATCATAAATCGGCATTATTGCGCCACCTGGGTAGCCAAACACATGTTCAACACCATGCTGTTCTAGCACGTTAAATAATAAGCTCGCGCCGGTTAATTTTTTTTCAGTTGTCATGTGTATATTTAACTTTTTAATAACATTTTATTCATAAACTATTCACTTTAATGAAAAGTATAAAATTTTAGTAATTAATAAGTATTCTCCAAAGGTTAATAATGTTTGTGCGCTGCGCGCTGTTTAATAATTTAATAACGACAAACCCCCCGGTCCTTGCGGAGCGGGGGGTTTGTTATTTTAAGATTTTTTATTTTCTTTAGCTCAACAAATTCCCCCGCGACGATTTAAGAATCACCACGATGAGGACGTTAATAATCACTAAGATAGAATTTTGCATATTTATTAATATTATCTGTAAGTTTATTAGTTTGAGCACTAAGAGTTTTCAGCCTATTTAAATTAGTACCATAGCTCTAATATCAAGCGCAAGTGGTTTGTTAGTGTTTTTTTAGATAAATAAAAATTCCTAGTTATAACCGCTACCTGATCTTATTAAACTTTGCGTGATTATTTTTCGCACAATAAGGTTTACTTAACTACACTTTTGTTTAGATATGTAAAAATAAAAATGGATTTTTATGACCTTAGCCTGTGTTTTTAGTCGAGCTCGCATTGGGCTCGAATCTCCCTTAGTTACCGTAGAAGTACACTTAGCCAATGGATTACCTGCATTCAACATTGTAGGTTTACCTGAAACCTCTGTTCGAGAAGCTAAAGATCGTGTGCGCAGTGCGATTATAAATTGTGGTTATGAGTTCCCTGCCAAACGCATTACTGTAAACCTAGCTCCTGCTGACTTGCCTAAAGAGGGAGGTCGCTTTGATCTGCCAATTGCCATTGGTATTCTTGCCGCCGCTGCCCAATTACCAGATACCGACTTAAATCAATATGAATTTGCTGGCGAGTTAGCCTTGTCGGGGGAGTTAAGATCCATTATTGGAGAAATTCCAATGGCAATGGCCTGTAAAGAAAGTGGCCGCACATTAGTGATACCCAGTGAAAACGCAGAACAAGCAAGTTGGGTTCAACAGGTAAAAATATTAAGCCTGTCACATTTAAGCCAGCTATTTCCTCATTTTTTGAAACAACAGAGCTTACCGCTCGTAGCGACAAGAACTTTGCAGGAATATGAAACGAAAAGCGAATATGACATTGCTGATGTTGTAGGGCAGCCGCTAGCCAAGCGTGCATTAGAGCTTGCGGCAAGTGGCCGACATAATTTACTTTTTATTGGTCCGCCAGGTACAGGTAAAACCATGCTGGCGAGTCGGTTACCGGGAATTTTACCGCCGATGACTGAGCAAGAAGCGTTATCGAGTGCGGCAATTCAATCTATTTGTCATAAAAACATTAGTCCTGAGTCATGGCTAACACGCCCTTTTCGTGCTCCGCATCATACGGCCTCGTCAGCGGCGCTAGTGGGTGGCGGTAGTCATCCTCAACCGGGTGAAATTTCACTGGCGCATAACGGTGTGCTTTTTCTTGATGAGTTACCAGAGTTTGAACGCAAAGTCCTCGATGTATTACGCGAACCATTAGAATCGGGAGAAGTGACTATTTCGCGGGCGCTGGTTAAACAAACTTTTCCGGCACAATTTCAGCTAGTGGCTGCAATGAATCCTAGTCCAACTGGATTTTATAATGATAAACGCAGTACACCTGAGCAAGTATTACGTTATCTTAATCGGCTTTCAGGACCATTTTTAGATCGTATTGACATTCAGATTGAAGTAACCCGATTACCGCGCGGTATGTGGGCTAACGATAATGGCAAAGGTGAGTCGAGTCGCACCATTCAAAAAAGAGTCAGTATTTGTCATCAAAAACAGATATCGCGCCAAGGCAAAGCCAATGCGCAGCTCAGCAGTGCCGAAGTGAGAAGCTTCTGCCATTTAAACGCTGATGACAGTGAGTTTCTAGAGCTTGCCATCGAAAAGCTTAATTTATCAACCAGAGCACATCATAAAATACTTAAAATCGCGCGCACATTGGCTGACATGGAGTCGTTAGAGCACATAGAGCGAAAACATTTAATTGAAGCCCTGTCGTATCGGGCGATGGATAGAATATTGCGTCACTTAACAGACGCAATATGAATAGGGCTGTATTGTACTTTACTGACTACTGACTACTGATCAGACTGATATGAATGAATTGCTTCAAAAAATGCCTGAATCAAAGGCTTATCTCTACTTTGATTCAAACAGCATACACCAAGATCGAACGGTTCAATTTCACCCACACCCTCTAGAAACTGAACTCGGTCTTTAACAGGGCTATTTTCAACCACCACGCGCGGCACAATACCAACTCCGCAACCTAAAGCTACCATGCTAACCAGTGCCTCATGTCCTGAAACCGTCGCGTAGATATTAGCTTTACCCTGTTGTTTTTTGCGAAACCAATATTCAAAACGTTTTCGTGCGGGACCGTGTTCAGGCAAAATAATGGGTATTTCAGACCAAATAAATTCTTGCTGAATTTGTTGCTGAACTTGGCACACCATCGTAGGTGCGATCACTGAAACGGGTATTTTTGCCAAATGATGAAAGCTAAAGATTCTAGATAACTGTTCCGGTTTAGCTGCAATGGCAAGATCTACCGCTTGCTTTTCCACCTGCACTAACCCGTCGGCTGCGTCACCGGTCGTTAACATAATTTCAACCATTGGATGCTGCTGGCGAAAACGCTCTAGCAATGGTGGCAAATGACTATACGCCGCAGTAACAGAACAATAAATATGCAGTTTTCCTTGCAGTTCCGCGTGCTTCTGGTTTAGCGAAAGTTGTAATAACTGCCATTGCTCAAGTTGTTGCTCAGCAAATTGGTAAAACTGTTTTCCTGCTTCGCTTAACACTACGGTACGATTATCGCGATGCAGTAATGGGTTGCCTAATTCAATTTCCAGTCGTTGAATTACTCGACTTAACGTCGAAGGGCTAACATGATGAAGTTCTGCGGTTTTACCAAAATGCAGTGATTTGGCTAAATCGACAAACATCCGCAATGATTTTAATTCCACATTTTTTCCTAAATAGTTAGATTCAATCAAACTGTATTGCAAATTATGCAACACTGCAATGCAAATATATCATTTTAAGCAACGTTAAGTTTTCGCTATGATAGCGTCAAGGTCAACAAACTGACCACCTAACTAATTTCTTGGTCAACCACCAAGCACAGGAGAACAATATGTCTAACTATTTTAATACACTAAGTTTACGCGAAAAATTGGCGCAATTGGGTAAATGTCGCTTCATGCAGCGTGAAGAATTTAGTGACGGTTGTAATTTTATTAAAGGTTGGAATATCGTTATTGTTGGTTGTGGCGCTCAAGGCCTTAACCAAGGTTTAAACATGCGTGATTCTGGTTTAAACATCTCTTATGCTCTTCGTGATGCCGCTATCGCTGAAAAACGTCAATCGTATCAGTGGGCGACAGAAAATGGTTTTACTGTTGGCAACTATCAAGAATTAATTCCACAAGCAGATTTAGTATTAAACTTAACACCTGATAAACAACATACTTCTGCGGTTAATGCGGTAATGCCATTAATGAAAGAAGGCTCTTCTTTAGCCTACTCACATGGTTTCAACATTGTTGAAGAAGGCATGCAAATTCGTTCTGATATCACTGTGGTTATGGTTGCACCAAAATGTCCAGGTACTGAAGTACGTGAAGAATACAAACGTGGCTTTGGTGTTCCAACACTTATCGCTGTTCACCCTGAAAATGATCCGCAAGGCAATGGCTGGGCTATCGCTAAAGCCTACGCTTCAGCAACCGGTGGTGATCGCGCTGGTGTATTAGCGTCTTCATTCATTGCTGAAGTTAAGTCTGACTTAATGGGCGAGCAAACTATCCTTTGTGGTATGTTGCAAACTGCCGCGATTTTAGGTCACAAGCAATTATTGGCTCAAGGTGTTGACGCTGGCTATGCACGTAAATTATTACAATACGGCATCGAAGGTGTTACTGAAGGTTTAAAATACGGTGGCATTACCAACATGATGGACCGTTTATCAAACCCAGCTAAAATTAAAGCGTTTGATATGTCTCTTGAATTAAAAGAAATTTTACGTCCTTTATTTCAAAAGCACATGGATGACATCATCGAAGGTCGTTTCTCAGCTGGTATGATGGCTGATTGGAATAACAACGATGCTAACTTATTAAAATGGCGTGAAGAGACGGCTGAAACGTCTTTTGAAAAAGCACCTACTTGCGATACTGAAATTTCAGAGCAAGAATATTACGATAAAGGTATTTTCGTTGTTGCTATGGTTAAAGCCGGTGTTGAATTAGCCTTTGATGCAATGGTTGACTCTGGCATTATCAATGCTTCAGCTTACTATGAGTCGCTTCACGAAACGCCATTAATTGCTAACACCATTGCACGTAATATGCTTTACGAAATGAACGTGGTTATTTCAGACACAGCAGAATACGGTAACTACTTATTCTCACATGCAGCAGTTCCATTGTTAGAAGAATTTGCTAGCAAGTTAACTTTAGAAGAATTAGGCGAAGGTTTAAAGTCAACATCAAATGGTGTTGATAACGCGCGTTTAATTGAAGTAAACGAAGCAATTCGCAGCCATGGCGTTGAGTCAATTGGTAAAGAACTACGTGGCTACATGACAGATATGAAGCGTATCGTAGAAGCGAATGCTTAATAGCTAAAACTAGACAGTTTATTACAAGCGGTGTTGGCACATTTAGCTAGTACCGCTTTTTTTATATCTCACTTTTTATCGCGCAAGAATTGATTAAGTAAAAAAGGAAAACTCATGACAGAATTTAATAACGTCACTATCTCAACCGTAGCAAGTATATATTTTGATGGTAAAGTCACTAGCAGAAAAGTTACTTTTGCAGATGGTTCGTTCAAAACCTTAGGTATTATGATGCCGGGTGAATATACCTTTAAAACGGCTGAAAAAGAGTTGATGGAATTTCAACAAGGTATTGTTAGCGTGTTATTACCCGGTAGTGATACTTGGCAAACCATAACGGCCAACCAATCTTTTTATGTTCCAGCCAACGCTTCTTTTGATATTAAAGTAAGTGAATTAGCTGATTACTGCTGTACTTATATTGCTGATAAATAGTTAGAAATTACTAGTACGTTAAAATAATAAGTTACTCTTCCAGTAAACTTAATTTCATAGGCGCTATATATAATATATAGCGCCTATGAAGTTTTTAAAAGTTAACTGTATAACAACTAAAACATAGCTTCATGTCTGCATACCCTCACATATAGAACACCTACGATCGTTCAACGAATCTTATTTTTTAATTCTCCTTTATATAAAACTAATACCTCAAATTTATAAAAATTACAGATTAATACATTAATTTGTGACTTTTTATCTCAATCTCTCGTCTATAGCTACAAACGTCATAATTGCCTTTCTTGAAAGGGTATTTTAATCAGTTATGTATTAGCTATATAAAGGACACCAAAATGAAAAAAACACTAATTGCCAGCGCACTGACTCTAGTATTAATAACAGGTTGTGCTTCTAACGTTACATTATCTGAAAATGAGATGATGAAAAAATTTCCAACCTTGAATCAAGCCGAGCAGCTTTTAGAAAAAGCGGATCAGGAAAATTTAGCATTTTATGCGCCAGAACAAATTAAGGCTGCACAACGTGCTTTTGACGATGCATTGAAGCAAGCTAAATCAGATAAAGATTCAACTGATATTACCGCGAAAGAAACCGTTGATAGAGTTAATGCTGCAATAGCACAATCAAGCAAAGCAAAATACACTTTTGAAGAAGCGTTTGATGCTCGCCAAAAAGCACTGAGTGCTAATGCCGATAAGCTTGTACCTGAGCGCTTTAACGACGCTGAGAAACAGTTTAAGAAAATGCTTGCTTGGTTTGAGCTAGGTGAAGATGAGCGAGCTAAACGTGATATCAATGAATTAAAAAACCAATACCTTGCTATTGAGCTTACGGCATTGAAAGCCAACATGTTAAGTGTTGCTAAAAATACGATCAATACAGCAGTAAAACAGGATTTAGATGATGTTGCGCCTATTTTATTTGCTCAAGCACAAGATGAGTATCAGCTAGCATTAAATACGTTAGAAGCTGATAGGTCTAATACCCAAAAAGCAAACGTGCATTCAAATCGTGCTATTTGGTTAATTCAGCGCGCTCAGGGTATTGCTGAAATGAATAAGTATTTTAAAGACGCTAATTTTACTGAAGAGCAAAAGCTTATTTGGTATCAAGAGCAGCTTGAGTATGCCTTATCGCCAATTACCACCAATTTACCTTTTAACGAGTTAAACAAAGAAGTTGTCGCTTTTGCTCATAAAACGTTAACGCAAACTAGTCAACGTACTGATAACCTCAGTAGCGAACTAATATCTTTAGAAGCGCGTGAATCTCGCTTAGCTCGAGATAAAGATGAAGCTATTTTGTCTGCGAAAATGGCGCTTGAAAAAGAGCAAAAAGAAAAACGTGAAGACAATGCAAGATTTGCTGGCGTACAGTCACTATTTAACGAAGAAGAAGCGGCCGTTTACAGACAATTAGATAATGTATTAATTCGTGCTCAAGGTTTTTCTTTTAAACCTGGTAGTAGCGAAATTGAATCATCTAACTTTACTTTATTAAATAAAATTAATGATGCTATAAGCCGCTTTCCTAATTCTAAAATTTTGGTGTCAGGTCACACTGACTCAACCGGTAGCGCAGAGCTAAACCTTGCACTGTCTAAAAACAGAGCAAAAACTGTGGCTGATTTTATGAGTCAAGTGGGTAACATTGATGTTAATCGCATACAGTCAAATGGCTTTGGTAAAGAGAAACCTGTTGCCTCTAATGAAACTGTTGAAGGCCGTGCGCAAAATAGACGTGTAGAGATTTTAATTATTAACTAGTAAGTAACTGAGATGCTGTTTTCATTAACCGCATCTCTTTTTATTTCTGGAGAGCAAAAATGAGTTTTGACGAAGACAAATTGAGAACTATGTGGCAAGAGAATACGCCTCAATCTGACGAAGATAAAGCATTGAAAAAAGTGTTATCAACATCGGCAAATATAACAGCGGTTAAAGATGTGTCTGGACTTTTTGTCGGTTGGATTTGGGTATTATTTCTTGGCTTTGGGGCTTCTATGTACTCTGCAAAACGAAAACTTGAGCTACACAATCAACAAAAACAAATATTATTAAATCAAAAATCATTAAAAAACAATAATAACACCGGAGAATTATAATGAACTTAGATGTGTGGACACAATCATTCAGTAATGCACTGTCTGGCTTTTGGACTGAAATAGCAGGTTTTTTACCGAACCTAATTGCCACCATAATTGTTATCTATATTGGTTTATTTATATCTAAAATAATTACAAAGTGGGTGGCTAAAATTTTAGAAAAACTTGGTTTTGATAAGCTTTGTCAAAAACTAAGTGTCGACAAAGCAATTAAAACCTTGGGTGTAAAGTTAACCCCATCTGAAATGATTGGCAAACTACTCTACGTGTTTTTTGTACTGATTATACTTGTGGCCGGCGCAGACACTTTAGGTTTAGATAGATTCTCGGCAATTCTTGATGAATTTGTACTCTACTTACCTAAACTTTTAGGTGCTGTGGTTATTACACTTATAGGTTTATTTATTGCGAACCTAGTGAAAACTCAAGTTGAAAGTTCGCTTGATAGTTTAGGCGTTGAATATGGTGCAGCAGCAGGGCGTGTTCTGCAATTATTGGTGCTATTTATTACTTTTTCACTAGTTACAGGTCAACTTGAATTAGAAATGGCATTGCTTAACACCATTTTCACTGTCCTTATTGCTAGCTTAGGTATCGCACTTGCTTTAGCTTTAGGCTTAGGTACTAAAACTATCGCCAACAGTATTGTTTCTGGTATTTATGCAAGAGAGCAGTTATCGCCAGGTGATGAAGTTGAATTTGATGGTTTTGTCGGTAATGTTGTCTCAGTATCAACGGTCAATACGTTAATTGAAAATAAAGCAGGTAAGCGTTTAAGTATTCCAAATCAAGATCTGCTAACAGAAAAGTATCTTACTACAAAAATGAGTGAGTTAGCTAAGCCGAGTAAAGCGGCTAAAGCCAGTAAAACAGCTAAGATAAGTAAAACAACCAAAGAAAAGTGAGAACATAATGACCATATCAGAGGGCGAAAATAATCGTGTCTCTGATCGCTTGTCTCAAGAAGATGATGCTGAGCTTGTGCGGATTGCACGACTGCAACTTCCTTATGTGACAACGGCCTACGAAGTGCTTTTTCATCGGTATCATAAAAAACTCATACAAGTTTGTTATCGATATTTAGGCTCAACACAAGAAGCAGAGGAGGCGGTAAATGACACTATGCTAAATGTGTTTAACAGCCTCGCTAAATTTGAAGACCGTGCCAGTTTTAAAACATGGATTTATCGAATTGCACACAACCAAGCTTTAACTCGGCTTAGGAAGAAGCAACTTGATTTAGTTGACCTTGATGAAGCTGAGCATGTAGCAGTTGATGACACACAAAATAGCTTAACAGTCGGTGAAGAAGGTATTGATCACCTGTTAGCGCAATTGAGTCTAGAAGAACGCTCAATTGTTGTGTTTCGTATTGCAGGTGATCTTGATTTTGGTGATATAGCTTTGGTAGTTGAGGAGAAATTAAGCACCGTAAAAATGCGCTATAAACGTGCATTAGAAAAAATGGCTGTCAGTGCTCGTTCTGAGGATCAAGACAAGTAAATCACACAAAGTATTTTCAAGTGTTAAGTGTTTACATCAAGGTTATTTTGCATTTTTTACTGTAAAATTTAGCGTTGTAATTTTTTAAATAAAAAAAATTACAACGCTAATCAAATGATATAATACTCAATGTTAAATCAACCTTAGGGCTCGGCATGCAAAGTAAGATCAAATTGAAAATCCCCGTTTTATTTTTATGTGCACTTTTTATTTTTGTGCTCTTAGGCAGTATTATTTCGGGTGACCATTCAGCGCTATTACCTAAAGCTCAAGCAAAGGTTAACGCAAGCATGAAAAGCTTGCCGGATTTTTCTAAAATTAAGGATGTAAAAGAAAAAAAGGAAGCTTTTTTTGCAACCTTATATCCTATTATTCAAGCCGAAAACAATCACGTATTACAGTTAAGAAAACTCATTAATATGCTCAAAAGTGTTCCTGTAGCCAAGCTAAATGCTAAACAGCAAGCTTGGTTACTTAACATTTCAAAAAACTATAAATTAGAAAATGAGTACATTGATAACGACACCTTCGAAGAACTGCTTAAAAGAGTTGACTACGTTCCACCATCATTAGCCTTAACTCAAGCAGCTATAGAGTCTGGTTGGGGAACGTCACGGTTTGCAAAACAAGGTAATAATTTATTCGGTCAATGGTGCTTTTCGCAAGGGTGCGGCATGGTGCCTTCGTTAAGAGAATCAGGCAAAGGGCATGAAGTTGCCAAATTTGATTCTATTAACATGGCTGTTCGTAGTTATATTTTAAATTTAAACACCCATGAGTCTTATAAAGCATTAAGGGAAAATCGCGCACTTTTACGTAAAAAAGAAGCGTCGTTTACAGGGGCTACCTTAGCAGAAACGTTGACTGAATATTCTGAAGAAGGTCATCACTATGTCTCAAAACTTACTGAATTTATTCAACAAAATAAACTTCAACGATTCACTACCGCATTTGAAAATACCTTTGATGATATTACAGACTAATCTAGTTTACATTTAAGCAGTGTGGAATTAGTGTAAGTTTTTTAATTTAGATGTGACTTTTGTTTGTTTCACTGCATCTAAAGAGAGTAATAATACCTCAAAACCTTTTAGCCATACTTTGCTCTAAAAGGTACATTTAAAAACTAATATTAGGAGTCAGTAATGAGTAAGTTACATAGATATTTTATTTTAATATTATCAATTCTCTGCTTGGTTATTGTGTTACAGAATATGGCGACCGTGAGTATTTCATTCCTGTTTTGGGATTTTGCCATGCCGCGAGCTATTTTAATTGCTTTGATGTTAGTAATAGGGCTACTTATTGGTCTTATTTTAAAGAGTAATCGCGAGTAAATTTTAAATAGGGTAGTAGTAATGACTAGAAAAATATTCGTACTAATTTTTGCCGGTATAGTCTTTAGCCAGCAAGCCTTTGCTTTAGGTTTAACGATGTCAGAGCGTCAACTTAATAGTATTTTGAGCTTAAGGTTCCCAATAATTGAAACATACATGGAATATAGGCTAGAAGCTTCAAAGCCTTATTTAGCGCTTTATGCCGCCACTCAATCAGTTGCTATTACCGCGCGTATAAATGTTATTAATAATGGCCATAAACTTACTGCTGATGCGACATTTAAGGGGCAAATTGTTTTTGATAAAGCAACAAACGCTTTGAAAGTGAGTAATCCATTAATTACCCAATTTGAAGTGATAGATAATACCTTTCCAAAATCTGAGAAATCTATTAATACAATCAAAAATACGATTGGACAACATTTACCTATCTCAGTATTGATTGATTTTGATCACATTAGTAATGATTTATTTCAATTTACACCCTCCAGCTTATCGATAGTAGAAGATGGTTTAAGAGTGGAATTTTAGTTAAGAGTTTTAATGCGGTTATTTGTTTAACGATAAACCCATAATCGCATTAACTCAGCTATTATAACATCACCATATCGTCACGATGCATAACCACTTTACTTGGACAACAGCCAAGTAAAGCTGAAATTTCATCACTTTTACAGCCCTTAATTCGTTTAAGATCACGGGTGTTATATTGGCTAATACCTTTGGCAATATGTTCACTGTTTTTAGCGTCATAAATATCAATACAATCGCCTACTTTAAAATCTCCGGATACATCAGTGACTCCTGAGGGAAGTAAAGAAGCACCTTTATTTTTTAAGGCACTCACGGCGCCAATATCTAATAACACGCGACCATTGCTTTTTAAGGTATGTTTTAGCCAATGTTTGCGTGCTCGAGTTGCACTTTCTTTAGCAACAAAGTGAGTTCCTGGATTTTCGCCTTGCAAAATCTTCTCAAAAACTTCACCACGACTACCATTTAAAATATAGGTTTCGATACCATTTTCTACTGCTTTTTCTGCTGCTTGAATTTTTGTTTTCATACCACCAGTCGCAATATGATTATTCGTAGCCCCTGCCATGGCATAAACAGATTCATCTATTTTGTCTATTACTGGTATTAAATTAGCTTGTGGATTTTTACGTGGGTCTTCTTCAAAAACACCGTCTACATCACTTAAAATGAATAAGCTATCGGCTTCGCTGACTACCGCAACTAATGCTGCTAAATTATCATTGTCACCTACTTTTAATTCTTCAGTTGCTACCGTATCATTTTCGTTAACAATAGGAATAACGCCATTTTCTAGTAATATTCTTAAGGTATTTTTAATACTAATGTAACGTTGGCGGTCTTTTAAATCGCCATGGGTGATTAGCAGTTGGCTGCAAGGCACATCAAAAAATCGTTGCCAATTAGCCATCATTTTCATTTGCCCAACCGACGCCATTGCTTGTTTTGTTGGAATTGAAGGGTTGGATGATCCGTGAGCAATTAAGCCCCTACCAGCAGCAACACTACCAGAAGAGACCAAAATAACTTCCTTGCCTGCTTGTTGGCATTGAGTAATAAAACGCGCAATGGCTAGTATATACTTACCGCTGCAGCCTTGAGCATCAGGTGAAACTAATGCACTGCCAACTTTTATTACCACACGATTAAAATTCATGACAACCCCTCTATTTTCTATTAGTTAAGATTGCCTCGAAACACAGGTGTTTTGCAATAAAATTTTGCAATTACATTAGACTTGTTTACTATTTTCTAATGGTTTATGGAATTAGTGCACTTAAGCTAATATTTAACTATGTTAATAATGTATTTTAATCAAATTATACGCAGGGCAATAAATTTATGGTGCGTTTTTATCCATATTACTTTTGCCTTGCAGTAACTTATATCGTTGAATTCTCAATTTATAATGCTACGTAAAACACATCATAAATTATGCTTTCATGACTTTCGTTGCAGTTTATCA
>TARA_R110000764_G_scaffold19811_4_pt1 | contig 28710 bp, 24 predicted proteins | sample TARA_R110000764 | Tara Oceans TARA_R110000764 (sample SAMEA4398111) | marine metagenome | biome: Polar Biome; feature: [SRF] surface water layer (ENVO:00010504); material: water (ENVO:00002006), including particulate matter (ENVO:01000060) such as... | depth 5 m | reverse complement strand
AGGAATGAGAGCTATTGGACTGAAATATTAACTTTTTTATTGATATTACTGTGGACTATTGAGCGAATCGTTAGTGAAATTTATCGTTCTAAATCAAAAACGAAATCATTAGATCAGGTTGATGCTTAATGACGAGCGAAAAGGATATTCAATCAGAAAGTAATCTCAGCTTTTCAGGCGAAGATAAACGACAAATGAATATTAGCCGTTTAAATCAGCTTGTAGCGCATTGGCGGCGTAAATACCTGCAACAGCAACTGTTACTTTTTATGCCGATATTGTGCGTATTGATCATCACGCTTTTATTTACCTTAATAAGTTTTAATTTTGTCAGTGTTGAGTATACATCTATCGTTTGTTTACTGGCATTAGTCTTAAGCATAGTGATTAAGCTGGCAACAATAATTCGAAATAAACAGTACGCGAGTATTACATTAAAAAACCTTATTACTCATCTAAATAGTCAGTTTGAAGAGCTTGAGCACAGTACACAGTTATTATTAGTTGACCAAGATAAACTCTCTGCTTTAGAAAAACTGCAACAGAATAAAGTACTAGATCGTTTAGCCGAAATTTTGCAGCAACAAGCACAAGTGAAAAATAGCCAATTGTCGCCAGATTTTGCCAAACAAGAGTTCATATTCTCAAGTGTTTTACTTTTTATCTTGCTGATTGTTTTTATTATTTCGTATCAGTTTAATTTAGTTGATAAAATTATCTCAGGGTTTCAACCTGCTACTCAAAGTACTGATAGCCTTAATAATATTGAAAATAAGCCCAATGATACGGCGATTAAAATTATAGCTAAACAAGTCACCGTCGTGCCACCAAGCTATAGTTTAACGAAAGGTCAGGCCGCTAAATTGATATCAGAGTCACTTGATATCAATACTTTGGTGGGCAGTAAAGTGCGTTGGAGATTAAATTTTTCAGCACCTAAGACAGACTACTTTCTTGTTTTATCTAATAATGAACGTCATCAATTAATCAAGCAGGACGATGGTTCGCATCAGATAGAATTAATATTACGCAAAAGCATGGTTTATCATATAGCAGCTAGGCATGTTGAGTCGAAAATTATCAACAGTATTTCAGGTATTCATCGTATGAGTTTAACGCCTGATTATGCGCCTAAAATTCGTTTTATTAATCCAAAAAGTACAGTGACAGAATATGGAAAAAATACGCTTCCTAATCTAACCGTTGAAGTTCAAATATCAGATGATTTTTCGATTACCGACGTTCACATAAAGGCTTCAATAGCAAAAGGCTCAGGTGAAGGGGTTAAATTTAGAGATCAAATCTATGCCTTCGACAGTGATGAACTTGTTGATGGTAAAAGGCACTACTATAAAAAATGGTCGATAGCAGAGTTAGCTATGGAACCTGGTGACGAGCTTTATTTTAGTATTGTGGCAACGGATAATCGTGAACCTGATTTTCAGCAAACCCGTTCAACAACAAAAATTATACGTTGGTTAGAAGAGGAGCAAAGTGGTATTAATGCCGACGGAATACTGATTGATTTTATGCCCGAATATTTCAAAAGTCAGCGACAAATTATTATTGAAACCATAGAGTTAATAGAAGATAAAACTGATCTTGAGCCTACGAGTTTTAATGAAAAGTCAGAATTATTAGGGGTAGCACAGAGTGCGCTTAAAGAAAAATATGGTCAATACCTCGGTGATGAAGTTGAAGGGGATAAAAATAACAAGGTAAGCCTTGATGAAGCTCATGATACTGCTGAGCATAAACCTGAAATTAAGATACATGACGAACAAGGTGGCAGTGTTAATGCGGTAATTTCGTCGAATCAAGCAGAGCATCATGAAGACATTTTGGGGCACTTACATGAAAGTGAGGGAGGAAATAACACTCGTGGTATCCAAGCTTCAGGTCGCATGGAACTGATAAATCAATATGGCCATAATCATGAAGATAGTGATGTGGGTGTAATGACAAATCGAGACCCTCGCGCGTTGATGAAACAAAGTTTATCCCATATGTGGCAAGCAGAACTACACTTAATGTTGTCTGAGCCTTCACTTGCCTTACCTTTTGAACAACAGGCGCTTAAGTTATTAAATTTAGCCAGAAAAGCTGAGAGAATTTATGTAAAACGTTTAGGTTTTGAGCCGCCACCCGTAACAGAGCAACGTCGATATCAAGGCGACCAAACAGACATTTTAGCCAACTCGGTACAAGTTTCGCGTTTTATGCCTGAGCAGCTATCAAATCAAACTTTATTCGCATTTCGACAGTTTTTACAATTACTGAATGCCTATAACCAACCGCTTATCTCTTCGAAGCCTGTGTCTCAAACAATGACATTATCAAACGATAATGTCATTAATGAATCACAGAATTTCAAGGCGAATGTGGCGCTATCTGTAGATGAATTAGCGCTAGCTGAATTAACTAAATTAGGAATCGAAGAGCTTATAGATGAAAGACCAGCCTTAGTGGAGTTGCTAGTGGTGATTGAGAAAATATTGCTTGAACGGCGACTGAGTTTGTCACAATGTGCTGGTTGTATTGAATTATTATCCGGAAAGCTTGAGCAATTACTACCAAGCCCAACCTCCAGCCCTAACAGTAAACCACAAGACTTTAATGTCCATCAATCTATGGTTGAAAACTATAGCCAATTTTTAACGGGTGATTTGTGATTACTTCAGTTGTAAGCATTGCTATAGGCAATTACCGTTTAACGCTAGATAGCTCATTACACTGGGCCATTCTACTATTAGCATTATTCGGTTTAGTGATTAGCTGTGTGATAATTTTTCGACGCTTTAAAAGTGATAGTAATACTATTTCAAATAAAAAAAATGCTTTTATAAATAGCAAAAGTATTCATGTATCAATGTTGATTTTTGGCAATATTATTGCTTTTATCAGTATGCTGATTTTTCTTTTACCTTTTGAGATGAAAGTACAAGCATCAACTTATGATGTGTTACTAACTCATGGTTTTAAAAAATCAGCAAAAAATGAAAATTTCAATATTCAAGGTATGGACAGTATTAACATCACGCAGGCACTAAAATCTGCCCAGCGGATATGGCTGTTATTAGATTCTGAAGAAAGTACCGCTGTCAATCAGTCATTAAAGGAATGGTTAGCTAAAAACTATTCAGACAAAGTTGTAGTTATTAGCTCAACTCAAGACCTCACCAATGTTTGGGAAATGGTTAGCATTAATCAATCTAAAGGGTATAACGAACGTTATAACGTTCCGACATTAATACAAATATTTGGTGATGGGCTAAGTAAAATACAGTGGCAATATCTTGAGACTTTTAACCAAGTTAATAGTGATGTTTCTCACACCCAGATACTTGAAGCTGGAGCTGAAACACCTACGCCTTTAAAAACAGACGCAGCCAAGAAACCCTCTACCAAATTTAAGTTTTATGCGAGTAATCCAATCACAGGGTTTAGTTATTTGCACTGGCCGAAACAGTTAATTTTAGGGCAAGCATTAACGGTAACAGGGCAGTTTCAACATTCTTTAGATATTAATAGTCAGTTTGAGCTGAGTTTAGTGAGCAATGACCGTATTCAAGACAGTGTGATTGTTCAGCCGAATGACGTTTTTTCATTAACAACTACCAGTAAAATATCAGGCTTATTTAATTATCAACTTATTGTAAAAGAGTTACCAAACAAAAGTGCGACGGCAAAACAACTTTTTACCGTAAGTAAAGATATTGCTTTTAACGTTGTTATGGGTAACCAACCCCGTGTATTGATTAAGCAATCAGCACCGTCATTTGAAACTAGGCGGTTGAAGCAATGGTTGAGTGAGGCTGGCAGCCAAGTACGTGTTATAAGCCAAATAAGTAAAAGTAAATGGTCGTATCAGAGAGTAAATTCAGTTCAAAAAATAACAGAAAATCAATCTAACGACTTAACTGGCATATTATTAGAAAGCTATGATCTCCTGATTATCGACAGCAGAATGCTGCTTTCGTTACCGACAATGGAAGTTGAGGCAATATATAATGCAATCAAAGATGGATTAGGGGTATTAATTAATGCGGATAGTACACTATTAACAGCTGAAAATAGCCAATTTGATAAGCTCAATAGGTTACTGAACTTGTTTGAGTTAGCCTCTGTAGATGTCAATAACAACCAGGTTTTAGCTTATTGGCGAGAACAACCTAAATTAGCTAAAAGTGACGTTATATCCGCTCAATCGGTCTCAATTAATATAAATGCCAAGCAGGGACAAACTATTGTTGAGTCAGGTAATGGTCAGGCATTAGTTGCTAAACAATCATTGGGTTTAGGGTCTTTGGCACTGACGGTACTTAATGAAACTTATCAATGGTCATCACAAATCAGCCCTGCGTACTATAGTGCTTATTGGCAGTATTTATTATTGAACATATCTCGAGGTGAACAAAACACCCGATGGGTAATGCCTTCAACAAACGTGTATGCGAAGGTTGATCAGTATCAAAATATTTGTTTAATGTCATCACTAGAAAAGGTGGTTGTTGCTCAGTTGTCGTTAACGGCATATCCGCTTTTAAACAATCAACAGTGTGGACAATTTTTAGCTAGCCAAGCAGGTTGGTATTTATTTCAAGCCTTAAATGATCAACAGTCAATACTGTCTGAGCAAGCTCGCTACTTTTATGACCAGGACGCTTTTCCAGCTTGGCAGCAGGGCATTAAGCATGCAGTGAGTCAATTTAATGCTGATGCTAACTATACCGATAATTATGCCGATAATGATGCATTTAATTCACCGCATGTTTATCAGCAAGTTGATAAATTTATACTATGGCTAATCATGTTTGTATCACTGGTATTATTATGGCTCGAGAGAAAGTGGCAGAGTAATTAAATTGTTAAGTCTTTAGACAAGTGCTTAGCTAAGTTTTTAAATAAGTACTTAGACAAGTAAATAGCTAAAGGCTCAGTGAACTAAGTTTACCTGAAACTATGTTTATTTAACGAATATCTTCCTGACTAAAGTGAAAATCAACAGAGGCAATAATAAGTAAAATAGCGCCAAATAATATAGCCCAATGAGCACCTAACAATGCTAATGCGCTACCAATAAGTGCCATAAGTACATTCGCAACACTAAACGTAGTAGTAATTAACCCCATAAGTTGGCCTTGTTCAATATCGGCATATTGTTCTGAAATATACACCGGTAACAAACCATTAAATATAGCGATTGCGATACCTGTTATGGCATAAACTGGCCAAACACTGGTCTCTGTTAGTAATAAGTGTAAACTAAATAAAACTGCCATTAATACCATGCCAAATATAGCGCCAAACTTTAGCCCCATGATTAGCTTCAATTTTTTAACAAAAAATACACTGGTGATTGTCATACATAAAGTTAATACAACGGTAATATAGCCAATATTCAGACTTGTAAAATTAAAGTTTTCAACTAACCAAACTGGATAAAATTCGTAGTAGGCATTTAGGCCCAAAGTAGCCAGTAAATAAATTAAAAATATACGCCTAATTTTTGTATTAGCGAGTAAAGCAAATGAGTTCTGCTTACTAAAAAGTTGTGAAAACTTGACATTAGATTGGTTGAGTTCTGAAGCATCAGCTTGTAAAAAAAATGTAACACTGAGTAGAGCTATGACTAAGGCTATAGCTGCTAAGTAGAAAACAGCATCTAAACCATAAACGGCAAGTAACCCTCCAGCTAAAGGGCCAAGTAACCAACCAATATAGCCGGTAGCATTTACAAGGTTAAAGGTATGTGTTTTATCCAATGTTGGAGATAGATCTACTGCGATTGCTTTCGCTATACTGATATTTCCTGAAAAAATTCCTGTTATAAAACGTGCAAAAATCAACATTAAAAAACTTTCAGCAACAACCGCTAATGCTGATAGCACATAACCAATAATAGTTAACACTAGGGTAATAAGTAAGGTTTTCTTACGTCCATAAAGACCTGAAGCAGCGCCTAAAACTGAGCTACCTAAAATAACACCAAGTGGATATATAGCTAATATTATACCAAGTGAAATTTTGCCAGGTAAATCTGCAAAAGTAGTTAGAGGGCTAATTTCATTAAGAAAAATAGGTGCTAGTACCGGGTAAGGCAATGCGATACCAGCGCAACTAAACAGTACCACTAACATGACAGAATATAGTGTTTTTTGGGCTTTAAATTTTTCGACGGTGGAGGCGCTCTCTGTCGGCTCTTTTATTTGAGATAAGTGAATTGTCATAGAGCGTTTTAGGTCTTAAAATTAACATCAGGTTGTGTGCATATCATAAATGCCATGAGCAGCTAAGTAAAACGCCATGATTAAATAAACACAGATTATTGTGAAAATACTTTTTTATAAATACTATAAAAATTAGTTACTTATGTTGGTGTAATTAAGTGTAAACTTAGGGTAATAAATTGTACTATTGCCGTAACACCTTGTACATGGCGTTGTTAATTAATAGTAAACATTTTATGATTATAAAAATTAAAATCATTCATACTTTCAATGGTTGTTATTTATTTATTGATTCGCATTAAACCGCGGCAGTAAACATTGAACCGTGTTGATAATACATCCATGAGAATACTGTTAATTCAGTGTAATAAAGTAGGATCAAGTTAATGCCAGATAATATGTCAGTAAAGAAAATATTGCTTGTTGAAGATGACCGCCAGTTATCGGATTTAGTCACTGAGTTTTTAGAAAGTGAAGGTTACCACGTTAAACAAGAGTTTAGAGGTGACACGGTCGAAAAGCGCGTTGATAAGTTTGTCCCAGATTTAATCATTCTAGATATTATGTTACCTGGCAAAGATGGTTTTGCGGTTTGTAAAGATTTACGACCTAGTTTTAAAGGTCCAATTCTAATGCTGACTGCTAAGGGCACTGACTTTGATCAAGTATTAGGTTTAGAGATTGGCGCTGATGATTATGTTATCAAGCCTGTAGAACCTAGAGTACTACTGGCTCGTGTTAATGCACTTTTACGCCGAGGCCAGTTACCTTCTGAAGGTAAAGAAAGTGCTGAAATTGATTGTGGTGAGTTACATATAAGCCGTGGTTCAAGACAAGTAACATTACACGGTAAAAATGTTGATCTAACAAGTCAAGAATTCGATTTACTTTGGTTACTAGCAAGTCGTTCAGGCGAAGTTCAAAACCGAGATTACATATACAAAGCGGTTGTTGGCCGTGAGTACGACGGTATGGACAGAAGTGTTGATGTACGTATTTCTCGTTTACGCAAAAAATTGCATGACAGTAATGAAACTCCTTTTCGAATTAAAACTATTTGGGGACAAGGCTACTTATTTGTTCCTGACGCTTGGAGTTAAGTATTATTTCAATGTATAAACTGATGAGTTGCTACGCCAATTCATCAGTATTTTTTCCCTCTTTTTAGGCGTTTTGATGAAACTTGGTCGCTCATTTTTTAGCTTATATTTCCTGATAATCTCTATTTTTATCGTATTCTCATGGATGCTCGATGAAGTTTGGAGTTCTTATCTTGAACAGGATATAGAGTCTTATACTGGCTATAAAAGTATGTTGCTCTCGCTTTCTAATTATTTAGAAAAACATCCAGAAAACGAATGGCAGGAAATACTGTCAGGTGCATCTGAGCAATGGAAACTGCCATTAAAGTTAATGTCAGAACAACAAGTAGAGAAAATCAGTCATCAGCGCCATGATGTAATCAAAGAAGATAACACTCACATTTTTTATGATAATGATGCTGTAGAAATTCATCATCGTATCAATAGCACAGGTGCAGTGATTGTACTTGGGCCAGCCAAAATGCCAACAAGGCCAAGAGTTGAAGCCTTAATTCGTGTTATTTTACTCGCCAGTTTAGCCTGCTTATTGTTTTTTTGGTTACGCCCTTTATCTCGTGATTTGGATCAGCTACGAAAAACAGCTATAGCGTTTGGCCAAGAAAGTTTTGATATGGTAGCGCCGAAAGCTAGATCAACAATGACCGAACCTATGGTAACGGCCTTTAATACCATGGCACATCGTATTAAACGTTTAATAGATGCTCATAAAGAATTGTCTACAGCGGTAGCGCATGAACTGCGCACTCCTTTAGCACGCACCAAGTTTGCCTTACAAATGCTAGCGTGTACCGATGATAAAGCCAAACAAGAAAGATACCGTAACGCTATAAGTAAAGATATTTGTGAATTAGAACAGCTTATTAACGAAATGTTGATTTATGCTAGTTTCGATAATGAAAAGCCGCAGCTAAATTTTTCTCAAGAATCGATGGTTGATATTGTTAAAAATCAGGTGGGTAATTATCAACAGTTTGAGCAAAGCTTTAATATTACTAATTCAATTGGTGATGACAAAGTTGACGTTGATCGTCAATTTATTGCTCGCGCGCTGAACAACTATATATCCAACGCTATCAAATATGGAAACGGTAAAATAGACATCGCTATTTCGAAAAACGCTGAACACTGTCAGGTAATAGTTACCGACAATGGTGAGGGTGTTTGTGATGATTTTAAATGCACCATATTTGATGCATTTTCCCGTGGTGATATTTCTCGTAATCGTGAAACGGGAGGCTTTGGTTTAGGTCTAGCGATTGTATGCCGTATTATGGAATGGCATGGAGGCAGTGCCTCTGTTGTTGATAGTGAAAATGGCGGAGCAAGTTTCATTCTCAGTTGGCCGATTAAACACATTGCAAGTTAATGAGTGATAACTGTACAACATTATGTATTTATTATAAAAATACATAATTAATTCAACTTAGCTATAAAGTAATTTATTTGATTGCCGATAAAGTATTATCGGCAACCAATAAGTAGATTATTTTGACAGTAGACGCATTATCAAACGACATACTTGTACATGAACTTCAATTAGGCGAACAGCTTAATGAAAGCGTTCATAACAAACGTCGCTTTGATTTTTCGTTATTATTAGCGATGCTAACCGATGATGTGCGAGCGCACAGTCAGTTCAAACTTCCACAGACTATTACGCCAGAAAACACGACTTCAACAGAACAATTACGAAAACGTTTTCAACTGCCAAATGAAGCACCTATCGCCTTAAAGAACATTGAAGATACTCAACTTTTCAATCAAGCTGTCCTAATTGAATCTAAACAGTTAGACCATTTACGTTTATTGAATGCATTAACCCCTAATCCTTTGGCGTTTCGTGACGATGCTAGTTTTATAAACCAGCAAGTAATAAGTAATACAAGTTTGTATTGTCAGCAGAAATATAAAGATAAAACATTAGAGCAAACTCAACCAAAAGCTGAGTTTAATGCTGATGCTTGGTTTTCAGGAATAAAAAACTCGTTAGATAAATCAGAATTTTTGTCAGCTGTTGTTTAAAATGCTTTAGCGCAACATTGTTTAAATTTTTTATTGCTCTGACAAAAACAAGTATCGTTTCTTTTAGGTTTAATTAACACTTTACTGTCTGATACATCGCCATCTAAATAACGCCAAGCGTTATCTTCAATAACAAAGTTCGAGTTCTCACGCATTTGCCATATTTGCCCCTGATGCTGATAAAAGGCCGAAAATTCAACTTGAGCACTTTCTTTATTTATTTTATTTTTTTGATATTCGCTAGTATTATGAATAACAAGTTTTAACCATTTTGTTTGTGCAGCCCATTGTTCAATGTCAACAATCGACTGTTCAAGCTGACTTGCTTTTGCATAGGTAAGATAAATATATTCTGCATTTTTAGTCGCGTAAGCTGAGTAGCGAGATCGCATTAATTGTTCAGGAGAGTTTGATGAAGTTGTTGCCATTATTAATGGTTGGCAACATTGAGCATAGGTGAGTTCTAAGCCGCATGGACATTGCATTTAAGTATTCTATTAAATATTCAATTTCAGTTAGTTTATCATGACAACCTACAACCATTGAAATATTTATCTACAACCAATCTATGATTAATTCGTTAAAGCAATCACCATTAAGTTGGTACTTAATAAGTAAATAATAAGAGAGAAGGGAGTTCAGCCCTTCCTTAATCTAATGAGATATGGTGAAAAATTATTTTAATGTAATTGCTGTGCTTGGCCAACGCTTATTGGTTGCAAGAGTATACAATGAGTTTTACCCATTGCTGCGCAGTGTGCTATTTCATTTAATTCTTCTTGATTATAACTCGCGCCTGACAAAATCATGGCTGAACAAGTACCTTTTAATAAGGTGTTTTTAATATGTTCTAGACTAACATTGACCTTATTTGCATTCACTTTCAATATTTTAGCTGGATTAATTTTACCCATATTAGAGAGTTGCTCTAACGAATCACTTTCAGGGTTAATCATTAAAATCCACTTGTTATTATCGTAATGTTTTTCACAAATATCTTGATATCTTTCAGATAATTCAAAAGGGTTATTTACCGGTACAGTATTACACCAAGGAGAGGTTAGGCTTATTTCTCGGGTATTATCTAGTACAGAGTTTAAGTCTAAGTTGTTGTTATTAAATTCTAAATTTACTTTGTTGATGTTAATCATGTTGCTCACCTCGATATACTGTATGTATGTACAGTATATCGATTATGGTTTGATTTCAAGTGTTATTTACAACATTCAGCAATATATATAATGCTAAGTTAATAAAGGATGGTAGTGATACTGATCTAGCAATGTGATGGATTTATGATCGTTTATTTAAGCTGAATTTTAATTGCAGTATTTCTACTATGAACCACTATTTGTTTAAAATTGATTAGGGGAGAAAATTAGTTTATAAATTTGAGTTATCAGAGGTATCATTATGCTAGTGTACTGCTTCAAATTAATAGCTCGCTGAACACGACTATTAACCCTCAATCAATAATTTGAACTTTAGTTGCTGGCTAATGTGTTAGTAAGGTTAGATAATTTTTATGATGAAATATGCGTTTGTTAGACAAGTTATCTGGTGTGTATTCGCGTTAATATTGCTCACCTTTTCGTTAGGTATTAGCTGGCAAATAAGTAAAACAACAAATTTTTTATATAGCTTTTGGTATCAAACCTTGCACATCGATGAGGTTATTAAAAAAAACGTACCCAAAAACACCCAGGGTAAACGCGACTTTCCTGTCGATAATTTTCAATTGCATGAGAAAATGTTTGCTGAAATTGTTGATGCCATTCATCAGCAAGGCAATCAAGAAGACAATCAACTAGGCAATCTACCAAGTAATACCTTATCTAAAATAAGTTATGTTAATCATCAATCGATATCAAAAGCACTATTAACAAAGAGTGAGGTCGTTCATCTTCAAGATGTTGCTAACTTACTCCGTTCAGTAGAAAAGTTGTGGTGGGTAAATTTATTAATTTTATTGGGTATGATATTTTTTTACTGTCGTAAAGAACAGACAATAAGCGTTAATTTGATAAGAGAAATGCCAACAGGTAAACAAAAAATAATTTCGCTGTTGAGTTTTATTATTTTACTGGTAGTAATATTAAGTATTTGGGGCTTTACTGAGGTTTTTTATTATTTGCACACGGTAGTGTTTCCAGAGAATCATCAGTGGTTTTTCTATTATAGAGATTCTTTAATGGCGACGCTTATGAAGGCTCCTGATATATTTTCGGCTATTGCGGCGCAACTGCTCCTGGTCGCGTTATTTTTAACTTGGGGAGTTGATACGGTATTGCGTCGTTATCAAGTTAAGCATAGCAAACAAAGAGCTTAGCTAGCCTGGTATGCATTAAATTGATATACCGTTATTTATGTGGATAATTTGTGCCGTTTAAGGACATTAAATCTATTCACTCAATATATTAATTATATTTTCTTTAGATTTACTTGAGTAGGTTTCAGAAACGTTATCGCTGATAAATAAAGAGGCTTTTACGGCAATTTTTTTAAGTGTTTTTATATCAGCTGTTTGCCACTCGACTTGATCGCCAGTTCGTTCGCAGCAGATTATGCCCAATGGGACAAAGTCCTTTTTGAATGTTACATCCAATAAAGAATGTATATTGTGAACATCGAAGTATCCCTTATTAAAGCATTTAGATACGTCATTATTCCTAGCGTCAGAAGCAACTAAAAACTCATTCTCAATAATGTGTGAAAAGTAATCTTTAAAGTCACTGGCCAGTAAATGCTCCCCCATCGTTTGCTTGCCATATTCGTCAAGACAAATGAGAGAAAACATTTCAGAATAGTCACTACAAAACAGCCAAATACCTACCCGATCACATTCAGGAATTGCTGATTTAATGGTTGAACAAATTTTTAATAATTTATTATTTAAAGACGTACGTGGGTTACTTAAATAAACTGATAGGTTTGACAATATTTCCATAAACTACATCAACCAAGAGTCTTTGATTTAAAGTTAGATAAGCGCATGATTTTAAATATTATAAACATCATTTCTAAGTTAATTCGATAATCGGTATCACTATCATATGTTGTAGTTTATAGCCGTTATCGAATCATCAGCAGATTAGATGAAAATCACGCATTGATTGAGTGTTAATTTAGGTGAAATCAGCATATATATCAAGCTTTATTCAGCTGAGCTAACTTAATAAAAAGTGATAAAGTTTTTTAAATAACAAAGAAATAAATTTTAGACTTAACAATCCGTTTTTTTACTCATTAACGGACTAGTTAAAGAAGGATGAAATGCGAAAGTTAACACCAAATATATCAGAGTAATACTCTACATTGCGCTGAGACTTAACAAGTAATGAAACGATTTTTCACTACTTATTATTAGTTGCTTTAGTATATTTAATACTCGAATAGTTATTTGTTTTTATTGAGGTGAGTTAATTCTTCAATGCGGTCTTGTGTTAACGTGATATAACATTTTTTATAGGCGATAGCTGCGCTTTCGTCTGGTGCGAGGACTAAATACTGCCAACGACAGTTATTTTCTCGGTAGCTGATAAAGTTTCGCTGAGAGCGCTTAAACATATCAAGCGATGTACTTCGTCCATTGTGAAGTGATAACTCTTCTAAAATAAAGGTTTGATTATTTATCCAGGTTTGTAATTCACGATCTTTCTTATCTCTAATACCATCTAAACATCGAGATACATCGGCTGTACTGTCCATAGTTTTTTCGCACAAATCAACCGTATTTTTAGCCATTAAAGTGCTTGAGAACAGTAGGGCGCTGACTAATATGTATCTACTAAGTGTTTTATTATTCATGGCTAATATTTATGCTGGAAGTACTTTTTTGTACGGTTTAACAGTAACGTTTTTATAAACGCCTGCCGCGATGTAAGGGTCTTCGTCAGCCCACTGTTGAGCGGCTATTAAACTGTCGAACTTTGCAATAATAAGTGAGCCAGTAAAGCCTGCATCGCCTGGATTTTCGCTATCGATAGCTGGACAAGGTCCGGCTACTAGTAATCTTCCTTGATTTTGCAACATACGCAATCGGTCTAAATGACTTTCGCGTACACTCATTCTCAGCGCTAAGCTGTTCTCAACATCTTCACTATAAATAAGGTAAAACATTTTATATCCAAAATATTAAATTAAAAATACGTATTACAAATACTAAATTATTCTTGTTTCTCTGTTTTTTGTTCTGAGTCTTCTTGTTCTTCAGGCATATATTTATAAAGAGATAACACTGAGCCAATGGCAAATATAAACGTCATGGCAGTTAAACCAAACACCTTAAAATTAACCCAAGTTTCTAAACTAAAATTAAAGGCAATGTACCAGTTAAGAAAACCACAAAGCGCGAAAAACAATGCCCAAGCTAAGTTTAGTCTGTTCCAAATGTTTTCAGGTAAGGTTAGGGCTTCACCTAAAAACTCTTTCATAATGTTTTTATTAAATAACTTCTGACTCACTAAAAGTGCAATTGCGAAAATCCCTTGGATAATCGTCACTTTCCATTTCAAGAAAGTATCATCATGCATATATATAGTTAAGCCTCCAAAAACGGCAATTAGACCGAAGAAAATCAAATTTCTTTTTGGAATGGGCTGCTTTTTAATTAAAAAATAAGCTATTTGAATGGCGGAAGCGACGATTAGTGCGCCAGTAGCCCAATAGATATCGGCGAATTTATAAAATACGAAAAAAATAACCAGTGGAATATATTCTAAAAATGCGTGCATAAATTCAGTATCAAAAATAACAATGTATCGATTCTACTCAAAGCTCAAGACATACGCCACTCTATTTAGTTAGCTAAAATGTAATAATTTTTAAAAGTCAGGAATAAACGCAGGTTTAGCCCTGAACTTTGAGTCAAGTTATTTACGTTATATCGCCCAGCTTAATATAGCTTAAGCTTGCTTATAACCAAAAGGGTCGTCGATTGAGTAGGAAGGCTCCGTGAACCACTTTGCGCCAGTTTCTGTCATATAAAAATGGTCTTCTAAACGAATACCAAATTCATTAGGTATTACCAGCATGGGTTCATTAGAAAAACACATACCTTTAGTCAGTGGCGTTCTATCGCTGCGAACTAAATATGGCCATTCATGAATATCCAGACCTACACCATGACCTGTTCTATGAGGGCATCCAGGTGTTTGGTAATCAGGTCCTAAGTTTTGGCTTGCTAAGTAAGCTCTTGCTGCAACATCAACATCACCACAAGCAACACCTATTTTGGCTGCGTCGAATGCAGCTTCTTGTGCTAATTTTTCAACCAACCACATATCTCGCTGGCGTTGGTTTGGCTCGCCAAAAACATAGGTACGGGTAATATCTGAGTTATATCCTTCAACCTGACAACCGGTATCAATGAGTACAATGTCATTTTCTTCGAGTGCTTTGGGCGATTTAACACCGTGAGGGTATGAAGAATCTTCACCGAAAAGTACAATACAAAAGTATGAACCAGCAGGTGCACCCACTTTACGGTGAGCTTGATCAATAAAATCAGTCACTTCTTGCACTGTTATACCTACATGCAATATACGAGCTACCGCTTTGTGAACTTCAATAGTCATGTTTTTTGCCTGTTGTAACAAGGCTATTTCAGTATCAGACTTTTCTGCTCTACAACCTGCAGTTACACATTTAGCGTCGATAAGTGTTAACGTTGGGGCTGCTTTTTTAATACCGTCTGCAATAAAAAATGCGGCAGACTCATCAATGGCTAATTGACCTGTTGTTATGCCAATTTCACTTAATGTTTGTGATACTAACTGATAAGGGCTTTCATGCTCTTGCCAACCTTTAATTTCACCTTTTATCGTCATGTACTGACTCAGCGTGTTAACTTCAAAATAAGGAGTAATATATTTTATTTCTCCTTCCTGAGGAATAATAGCACCCACCATACGTTCACTGGCATACCAGCGTGTACCTGTGAAGTAGTATAAATTTGTTCCTGCATCAATATAGGTAGCTGCTATATTATTTTCAGCCATGATCGCTTGTGCTTTTTTAATACGTTGTTTAAATTCAGCCTCAGAAATCGCTTTTACCTGATTTGTCATATTAGCTAATTTTTCAAGCTCGATTTTTGCGGTAGAGCCGCCAACACCTATAGTCATACTTGTTCCTTAACAATAAAAAATACCGCTATATTTTATACATAATATGAAGTTATGTATCGTAATATTTAAGTTAAATACTATGGGTAAATGTTAATGGGAGAAATTAAATTTAAGCTTTAGCGGTCAATCTTAGTAATCTAGATATAAAATAAAACTATCAAATAACAAAGGATCCCCTATGCGTCAAAAAGTCGAGTTTATCAGTGGAGAACACAAACTTAGTGGTTTGCTAGAAACCCCAGAATCTGATGTTAAATTTTATGCACTATTTGCCCATTGCTTTACTTGTGGTAAAGACATTGCGGCGGCATCACGTATAAGCCGAGCGCTAGTTAGAAAAGGAATTGCCGTGTTAAGGTTCGACTTTACCGGTTTAGGAAATAGCGATGGTGACTTTGCAAATAGTAACTTTTCCTCAAATATAAGAGACTTAATTGCCGCTGCGGATTTTCTTCGTACAACATATCAAGCGCCGAGATTGCTTATTGGTCATAGCTTGGGTGGTGCAGCAGTGCTTAATGTTGCTCAACAGGTTGAAGAAGCGATGGCCATAGTCACTATTGGGGCTCCATCTGATGCCGAACATGTCGCTCATAACTTTGCATTACAAGTCGATGATATTGAAAAGTACGGTAAAGCAGAAGTGAACTTGGCTGGACGTGTGTTTACTATCGAAAAACAGTTTTTAGATGACATTAAACGCTACGATACCAGTCGCATTGGTAATTTAAGGAAAGCACTTTTAGTCATGCATTCACCCATTGACAGTACCGTCAATATCAGTGAAGCGGAAAAAATATATCAAGCGGCCTTACATCCTAAAAGCTTTGTTAGTTTAGATGACGCGGATCATTTATTAACGAATAAGCGTGATGCCGAGTATGCTGCCGATGTAATTTCGGCGTGGGCAGGGCGATATATAACACATGAGAAAATTGTTAATAAAGACGTTAGCAACGTTATGTCTTCAATGAACGCTTCTAAAACAAGTGCTGAACATGGGAAAACTGAAATTACTAAAGGTCATGTGATTGTTGAAGAAAAAAATCATAAGTTTACTCAGCATGTAAGCACAGCTAGCCACTATTGGCTTGCAGATGAGCCAGAAAGTGTTGGTGGCAATAATATGGGTCCTGATCCTTATGAGCATTTACTTGCCGGTTTAGGCGCCTGTACTGCTATGACACTTCGCATGTATGCCACACGCAAAAAGCTTGCTATAAAACATATAAAAGTTGAGCTAAAGCATAGTCGAAACTATTTACTTGATTGCCAAGAGTGTGAAGAGCAAAGCCAAGGTATTGAAGCCATAGTGCGTGAAATTAGTTTTATTGGTGAGATAGACGCTAAGCAACAAGCACGATTTTTAGAAATAGCAGATAAATGCCCAGTCCATAAAACCTTGCACAATAACGTAAAAGTCATCAGTAAGTTGGTCAATTAATCTGATGGTTTTTAAGGTGATAGCATAGTCAGTAACGCTACAAATAACTTTCTGATGTTAGTAATGTTTATGTACTTTCTTTTCAAAGTTATTTACATTAGTCGCATTACCTTTTTATGAAAATAAAAAAAATACGCTGACTAAGCTGTTACTTTTTGATGAAATCCAGGAGCTATAATGGAATCGCATGGAGATTACAAAATTAATCTGACTGGCAATGTAATACATATATATCCATCAGGAAGCTTTAATCAAGAAGGTGTTAAGCAATTAAACGATAAAGTTTTATTAATTGCTCCTCAAAACTCTCCTTGGGCCTTGCTAGCTCACGCCGATGAATCTGCTGGTTTAACACCTGAAGCGGTTAATGAAATAATTAATTTTTTTCAGCAGATAAGTAAAGAAAACTGTGTCGTTATAGGCATTGCAGCTTTACCAACTTGGCAAGGGGTGCTTGAAAAATCAATCAAAGAAAATGCTGATATTACTATACCCGTTTATCTGGATGCTAACTTATCGAAATTAGATTCATTGATTAAAAAAATCATGGATAGTGCTTAAGTATATGAGAAAGTTAATTTTATTAGCGCTTTTGGTTGTTGTGTTTACTGAGGTTTTTAAGATTAAACCTTTTACAAATTTCACTTGAAAATAATATATTTGAAGAGCGCTTTATGTCTAATTCAATGTCTTTAGAAAAAATATTTATGATTTTAGCCATTATACTTGGCTTGGGTTCAACGGTTGATTTAATTTATAACTTAGTGACTTTAAACTTTCAATTAGCTGAAATATTGCGCTGTAGCTTCAATATCGTTATTGCTTTATTGATATACCTATACGCGAATAAGAAACATAAAGAAAAGCTTAACTCTCTTGTGTAGACGTTTATTAACGGTAATTTAAACCTTATACACACAACAAAGAAAATATAACATGCTAGGATTAATACTTATGGCGAATCAAGTCTTGATTCATGGAGTGTAGATGAAATCTGTTATAAATTTATTGATTGTCATCATCTCTTTATTAAGCCTATTTGCTGGCATAGCAAAAGTTATCCATAGCCCTGATGAAGTTCAGTTTTTACAACATTTCATGTTTAATGACTTTGCTATTACCCTCTATGGTGTCATTCAAATTTTCGCTGCAGCTTTGCTTTCAATGGGACATTTTTTTACTTATCACAAGGTTGCGAAAGTGGGGGCAGTTTTCGTCGCTTTAGCCTTTCTATTATCAAGTGTTTTAATCTTTGTTAGCGGAAGCTTTATTTTTGCATTGATTTCATTATTACCTGTCGCTTGCACAGCCTTAATTATTCGTCAAATGCACTTGAACAATAACATCAACACGAACACCAACACCTAAAGTTTCGAGGGTTTAGCCTTAGTTCTCGATTAACCTTTTTAAGCTATTTTCATTTCATTACTTATCTTACTAAGCTTTGTTCTATATCAAAGAAACGTTGAATCTTGTGTGTTATTTTTAAGTAATATACATCAGCTGAGAGGGTATTATGAACAGTATATTAGTGATTGCAGATTTATCGGAAAGTAAGCAAGTGGCTATTCAGCGCGCTTGTGAACTTGCTAAAAGCACCCATAATTCTTTACATATTGTTTACTTTTGTTATCAAAGTTTACGACTTATTGATGATGATCCACAAAAGATACAACAAACAATAATAGATGCAGTTAAACAAGATGCAAAAAAATCACTCAAGACAATAGTCCCTGAAGGAGTTAACTACAGTTTTGACGTTGTTTGGGAAAAGCGTATTTATAATTGGATAAATAATTACGCAGAAGAACATAGCCCAACCATGGTGGTAAAAACGGCACACCGAAGTGAGACTTTTTTGTACACGTCAACTGATTGGCAATTATTACGCGAATGCCCAGCACCTGTTTTTATTGTCAGTGATAATAAATGGCGCAAATCACCTAATGTATTAGCCGCAATAGATCTAGAAACCAAACGCAAAAGTAAACAAGCGTTAAACCATCAAATATTGAAAGCCGCTAAAGTATTTTCTCAAACCAATGAAGCGGAATTATTTGTATGCTACACCGTAGTATTTTCAAAAGTATTACGTGACTTAGGTATTCACTTCAAAGACGAGTTAGAGCTTAAGGCAGCTAAAACCTTAAAAACCCAAATAGAAACGTTGGCTGTTGAATACGACATACCTGTCGCTAACTTTTATGTTAAAGCAGGCGAACCAGAAAAGGTTATTCCCAGCATTGCCGCGCAGCAAAAAGCAGGCTTAGTTGTAATAGGCACGGTTGGGCGTAAAGGTTTGCAAGCTAAAGTGCTAGGGAATACAGCGGAGAAAATTTTGAGTTTGTTGAAATCAGATGTACTTGCTTTAAAGCCAGAGTAATTAAGGCTATAACGTAAAAGTGACTCAATGCTTGCTGACAGAATTTAAAGCTTTGTAGGTGTTGTTATTTAGGCATTGTTATTTAGAGGTTATCATTTGAAAGGTGTAATTTTAAAGGCTTAACTTGAAAGATTTAACTTGAAAGGTGAAAAATAAAAACTTCGGCACAAGTAGCCGAAGTTTTATATTGTAAAATAAGTTACTGTTTAATTATTTTTTTTCAGCGTTTATCAGCTCTGCTACTTTTTCGTTATGCTGCACTAATGGCAACATACCTTTAAGTAAACGGCCAAATATATCTGCACCAGTAATAATGCGTCTAGTTTCGCCCCACACTAATAACACATCGTGTTCAATAACACCGTCGAAGTTTTTATCAATTGAGGTGTTCACTTTCATTTGTAAAATAGCTTCGTTTAATGACGTAGTTTCATCTGAGATAACAACCGGGCGATGACAATAACTGTAAGGGTCAAAGTTCTCTGACTGAAACAGTGCGCTTCGTAAGAAACCATCAGCATCAATAACTAATAATGGTGTACCTTCAAGGTTTGTTATAACCACCCAGCTGTGACCTGACTCATTGAGCATAGTTAAAAAAGGATCATTAGCACCAGAGTATGTGTCAGGCAAAATAGGCAAATCAAGCTTTGTTGGTAGCGCTATAATAGAGCTTGGATCTAACACTTCACCTTCTTCAGTGACCTTAATTTCATCTAAGGCAAAAAAGTTTAACGCGCCGATACCTTCAACATGGTTTAAATCAGCTTCTTCGGCACGTATATGCTCTTTAATAATATTACCGAGTTCACTCTCCCCTAAGTAGGTAATACCTTCTTTACCTAACCATGCATCTAGAATGAGTGCGCTTGGTCGCGCAACGGGGTAAAGAACAAATTGGTAGAAACGAATAATCGGAGCTAGCATGCTACCCATTTTTAAAGCGTTACGAGAAAAGTAAGCTTGTGGTGTTATTTCACCCACGATGGTAATGGCTATTGTTGAGAATAAAAACGCGCCAACACCGGCTAATACTGAATCTGACAACATGGTTAATAAAACATTAATTCCTACGTTGCCCCATAAAATAGTAGCAAGTAAAAAGTTAGAATCGTTTCTTAACGTTAATACAATTTTGGCGGCTTTATTGCCTTTATTCGCTTCTACTTCTAACTGCAGTCTACTCAGTGAAAAAAAAGCTAAATTTAATCCTGAAAAAATAGCAGATTGTGAAATACAAAACACAATAGCAATCCAGGTGATAGTTTCTACAGGCATTACTTAAATCCTCTTTTTACTTTTCTTAAAGTAGCAGTAAGCTACCTAATCCTAAAAATACAACGAAACCAACAATGTCGGTTACTGTGGTTAAAATAACCGCGCCAGATAAGGCAGGGTCAATATTCAATTTATTCAAAATGGCAGGGATCATAACCCCGGATGCCGATGCCGTCAGTAAATTTAATAAGATTGCTAAGGCAATAACGAAACTCAGTTGTGCGTTGTCAAACCAAAAGTAGGTAATTACGCCAATAACAAGCGACCAAATGATGCCGTTTAGCCCACCAACTTTTAATTCCTTACGTAATAGTACTTTTCTGTTTTGTTCTGTTATCTGACCTAATGCCATACCTCGAACAATAACGGTTAACGTTTGGCTACCTGAAACCCCACCCATTGATGCTACAACAGGCATTAAAACAGCTAAAGCCACCACTTGTTGCAAGGTAGCTTCAAAAAAGCCAATAAACCAAGAGGCTAAAAATGCAGTAATTAAATTAATACCAAGCCAAATGCCACGGTTTTTGGCACTGGTTCTAACACTTGAAAATAAATCTTCGTCGGTAGATAAACCGGCTGCACTGTTAATTTGCTCTGTTTGTGTTTCTTGTTTGACTTGATAAGCCGTCTCAACGGTAAAACGGCCAAGGAAGTGGTCGTTTTCATCAACAACAGGCAATGACATTTTACCCGATAAAATTACAGCTTCTGCCGCCGAAGTTAATTCTTCATTACCATTGAGTTTAATGGTTTCAGGCGAAAACAATGTTTTTAGGGTACTTTCAGCATCACTTTGAATTAAGCTGTTAATGTCAACAGTGCCAGTTAGAACACCCTCTTTATTTACTGCATAAAAGTCTTCTGTATAAGGAGATAAGCCTTTTTGTAATAATAATTGCGCACTGGTTATTTTAAGCTTTTCAGAAATACGGACATAATTGTAATCTAGCCAATGGCCGACCTGATCAACAGTAAACTGTTGTGCTTGTTGATAAAGTTTTCGCTGCGAGTCGTCTAGATTTTTGATCGCATATTTTAATAATCGACTCGGTATTTCTTCTGCAATTTCAATTACATCGTCAACGTCAAGTTGAGCGAGTAGTTCGAAGCACTCATCATCACTTAACGCCTGAATTAAGCTTGTTCTTGTGCCTTGTCCCATATCGACAAAAGCATCTTTTTGAATGTCTTCTGGGTACGTAGCCCAGACGCTTAAACGTTTATCTTGTGGCAGAGCTTCAATTAATAGCGCGAACTGCTCTGCTACAAGAGTTTCATTTGCAGCAAGCATTATTTGGGCTATGTCTTGCTCATGCTCTGCAATGAGAATGTCGTCGATAACTAAGGATAATTTATCAATAGTATTTTCTAACATTGGTTAATCCTTAAAACCGTTTTAATAACGGGATATGATCTTTATTGAGTAATGAATTGTATAACACTTGTGGTTAACTATTATGGTGTTAATTTTATTCGTATTTACAGGTAATTGTATTACAATCAGGTAGAAATAAGTTAGCTTTAATAACAAAATAGTTAAGTTTATTTTACAGTTTTTTGTTACTGATTCTCAGGTGTTTATAAAAGCTGAGAATAGGGTTAATAAATTATCCCGTTTTATTCGGGGCATATTGAGAGTATAAAATGATAAAATGTATGTTGATTTCACCTACACAAGAAACCGTTATCGGTAGTCGTGAATTAATAAGTCAATGGCAGGAAAATAACGACACTACGTTATGGATTGATCTTGATAACGTTGACTTAGAAGAAGAGAAAAAAATATTAACAGAATTTAAATGTCATCCTCTTGCGATCAACGATGTGCTGCGTGAGCGCCATCCTCCTAAAATTGAACTGTTTAAAGATTATATCTTTATGTTGTATCGCGGCATTGTTGCTAACGATGACAGCCTGAAATTCAATCATTTACAAATAAGTATGTTTATCGGCAAGCGCGTGTTAATTACTCGACATCCACAAAGTTCGTTAGCGATTAACGAGTTATTTTGTGAAATAGGTGAAAAGTACCTTAAGCGTAGTCCTGTTCATTTAGCACTAAGACTTTTCCATAGCAGCTGTGGTTACTACCTTAAAGAAATGTTTAGTTTTGAAGCTGAGCTAGAAAGAATTGAAGATGACTTTCAATTAAGTGGTAACGACCAAATGATGAAACAAATTACCTCTTATCGTTCACAACTGGTTAAAATAAGACGTACTTTTAATTATCACGTAAACATGGGTGAAACCTTAAAAGCTTATGTTGATGATGAAGACACTGATTTAATCACTGATAAAGAAACTCATACGGTGAATGACTTGCGTGAACGTCTCGACCGCCTGCTCAGTTTGTCGCAAATGTATTATGATATTTGTGGTGATTTAATTAATGGTTATATGTCAGTAACATCACATCAACTGAATGCTACTATGCGAGTATTAACGGTTATTACAGCATTATTTGTGCCGTTAACTTTTCTCGCCGGTATCTACGGCATGAACTTTGAATATATACCTGAGCTAAAAGCTGATAATGGTTACTTCATCTTATTAGGTGTTATGGCTGTGGTTTCAGTCGTATTGCTAATCGTATTTAAGCGAAAACGCTGGTTATAGCAATGTTAACTCATAGAAATATGGGTTAAAACTAGATTGAATAGGAAGTTATGCCGAGTCAAAACGGTATAGCTTCCTAATATAAATTACATCAGAGCTTATTAAATTACACTGATGGTTTTAGCGGGGTGTGTTCGACTTTAAGCCATTTTTTACTCAGGCCAATCCATATTGGGCTAGTTAGTAATGATAACGAGATAACACATAAGGCTAATTGGTAACCATACTCATTAATAATACTTGCCTGATGACCAACAGCAGCTAGCACAAAACTAAACTCACCTATTTGCGATAACAATACTCCAGCATAAAGACTCTCTTTCCAACTGAATTTTGACAACTTTAAAATAATAGCATTGATGAAAATATTAGTAATTAATGCGGCCATCACTAAAATAGCGGTTTGTTGCCAATGACTTATTAAGAAGCTAATGTCTAGCAACATGCCTACTGAAACAAAAAACAAGGCAACAAATAACACCCTAAATGAATCTAAAGTCCGATGTACCCATAAGGTTTCTTTAGCTGCTCCCACAAGCATACCAGCAATAAATGCTCCTAAAGCGGTTGATAGCTCAAACCATGCTGTGAGCATAGCTAAGCCAAAACAAATACCTAATGCAGCAAAAAGTTGTAATTCATGATCACCCTTTAACCACTTTGATAGCGGTAAATGCACTTGTTTACGGGTAATTACAAAGGCGAATAATGCAACGGCGAATAGCGTGCCGACACCTTGTTTTACTAATTGAACATTGTCGATGTTACCCGCACCAAGTAACCCTATGATTATCAGCATCGGAATAATGGCTAAATCTTGCGCGAGTAAAATGCCTAATGCACTTTGCCCTAAGCTGGATGAAAGCATGCCATTATCTTGTAGTAATTTGATAACAATAGCGGTACTACTCAGGCTGATAACAAAGCCAATTAAAACAATGCGAGCTAAACTCCAGTCAAACCAAATACCTAATAACCAAACGCAACCAACACTGAGTATAATTTGCATTAAGGTACCGAAAATAATGAGTTTCCAGTTTTCGACTAATTTATGAATGTCGGTTTCCATACCAACAAAAAACAACAGTAAAACCACGCCCGCTGTGCCTAAACGTGAAATACTGTCAATGTCGGTAACTAAACCAAAGCCCCAAGGACCGATAAAAATTCCTGCAATTAAATAAGCGACGACATGGGGTTGTCGAAAAAATTTCAAGATAAAGCCTAACAACAGTATAAAGAAAATAGCGCCCACCGCTTGAGGTAAAAATGGGTCCATGTGCATAGCTGTTAACCTTTTAAAATATTGTATAAAATTAAGTGTAATGACAAAACAATCTACTGTTTGCAAAGTTGTTAAAGTATTGAATAAAACAATGTGGAAAGTTTGTGATTTTAACGATAGTGTAAACTACTTTATTTTATAACAACTATGTTTTATTAAGATTTCAGCTAAATAGTAATTAAATAATGATCTCATTAAACAAAGTCGTCATAATTATATTCCGCTTTGTTGTTATCATCAGTTAATCAGCCATGGAAAAATATTGAAATATCTGAATTACCCATACATTAGCCGATTATTTTATACATATATTACATTACTTTTACTGGTAACTACGTCCAAAGTAATTGCAGCTGACCCCGGCGTTAATTCAGGTACACATCTCAATATTATTGGTGTTGAAACAACCTTTAAAACTAATATTTATCGTAGTTTAAGCAGTAACGAAAATGTTATTCCTTTGTCTTTGCTCGGTTTCCCTCAATCTGACAATTATATTTTAAGTAAAGCGCGCAGTGCACTGCAAGCATTAGGCTATTATCAGCCCGCTTTAACGTTGTCAGAAGATCAAAAAGGGAAGGTATTGAGCATTGAACTAAATAAACCTGTTCGGTGGAATAACAGCAGTATTTCGCTCAACTGTGAAATCGAATCGAAAGAAATGTCACAGCTTGTCGCTAAACACCCGTTTACCAAGGGTAAAATAATTAACCATGGCGATTACAGTCAATTTAAATCAAGGGTACAACGTCAAGCACAAGAGTTAGGTTTATTAAATGCTACTTTTGCCAAAAGTGCTTTAAATGTTGATATAGCAGACCTACAAGCAAATGTTGATTGGATTTTTAATTGCGGCGCTCGATATACCATCCATAAGATTTCCATTGAAGGTACGGTTTTATCTCACGATTTAGTTAACAGTTATTCAACTATCCGTGAAGGTGATGCCTATAGCCAATTAGACATTGTTGCTAGTCAACAAGCACTGAACCGTTCTGGCTTCTTTAAATCGGTTGTGGTTGATCAGTCAGTCGACCATGCAACAAAAAGTGTCGATGTTAACCTTTCAATACTCGATACCGACAAGTATGAGCTTAAAACGTTATTAGGCTACGGTACTGATAGTGGGGGAAAACTTGGTGTTAGTTGGAGAAATAGAAGGGTAAACAACAGGGCACATCAATATGTTGCTTCTATCGACTTTAATGAAGTTAAATTAAATAAAGCTAATTTACATGCGACATTTCAGTATCAAATCCCGTTAGAAAAAGCCAGTAGCCAGTGGATAAACCTAGTCAGTTATGAGGTTAAAGATGAAGAAATTGGTCGCAGTAATATTTTAACCTTAGAGTCGGTATTAGCGAATAAAATTAATGCTCATTGGTCGAGTCAATGGTCTATTGTTATGGCACAAGAGCAACTAGAATCAGAGGCTGATGTAAACCAAAGTCTTAAATATATTGTTCCTTCATGGCAGACTAACTATTACAGTGTGACCGATCCCTTTTCGGCGGTTGAGGGCTGGCGTTGGCAAAGTATCATTCGATTTAGTACCAAGCAATTGAGCAATCCCGACATCGAATTTTTACAAACAGATCAGAAAGTAAAACGTATTTGGTCATTAAATGATGATTGGCGTTTACTGTTGCGCGCTCGTATCGGTTCAACATTAATGGATACCGAAGATTTTACGAGTTCAATGCCATCAACCTATCGATTTTTTGCCGGCGGTGACGTATCTGTACGTGGTTATAAACATCAAAGCTTATCGCCGACTGATAACGGTGTATCCATTGGTGGTAAACATATATTAACCTCGGGCATTGAGGTTGATTATTTATTTTATGAAAGCTTTCGTTGGGCGATATTTTCCGACCAAGGTAATGCTTTTAATGATTGGAAAGACTGGGAGTTGCAAAAGTCAGTTGGTACAGGCTTAAGGTGGGTTACACCGATTGGTGCTATTCGCCTAGATATCGCGAAGGCACTTGACGGAAATAAAGCATGGCGTTTTCATGTCACCATAGGGCCTGATCTATGAAACCGTTCAAAAAGAAAGCCATACTAACTTGGCTTAGCGTAGCTTTTACTGCGTTAGTGGCGATTATATTGTTATTACTAACCTGGTTTTATACCACGGAGTCAGGTTTACAATGGTTAGTCAATCGCGGTGCACAATTTCAACCCCAAGCGCTAAGCATAGGTAAAGTCAGTGGCACATTAAGCTCGCGTGTACACCTATCAGAATTTAAGTGGCAACAACCTGAGACAAATATTCACGTTACCGATATTGTTGTTGATTGTCAGTGGCTGTATTTGCTCGATAGGGTGGTCGTTTGCGATAACATCACGATAAATGCTTTCAATTTATCGAGTGATGGTGATAAAAAAACAGATGAACCTCAAGCAATTTTACCTGCGTTAAACGCCATTGAATTTCCTATTGAGATTAAGATCCAACAGGCAGCAATTAATACCATTAACTATCAAGTTATATCACCTGAAACAACAAATACTGCCAACAACAAACTTACCGTAAATGCCCAGTACAATATAAAGCAGTTAAGTTTGAAAAAATTGACGCTTGCGGGCAATAAAGCCAGTGTTAGTGAATTAACGTTAACATATGACGAGCATAACCTTGCAGTATCTGGCTATGTTGATATGCGAAAAAAATGGCAACATCAACTCGGTTTAAGTGTACAAGGACCAAAGCTGTCGGTTAATGCAAAAACAAAAGGACGAATCAGTGAATCATCAACCTTAACTTTGCAGTTGCAATCGCCCAACCAATTATTAGTCTCTGCTGATTGGTATTATGATCAAGGTTTGTTTATAAAAAATGGCCGTTTAACCGCTGAAAAACAACAAGTGGCATTGAGCGATGACAACATAACTGTTGAAAAGTTGTCCGGTAAATTTGCTCTTAATTGGCCTGAACTTACCGCAAACTTACAAACTACCGCTACTTGGCAAGCATTTGAACCGATTAGTTTAGATGTTAATACAACGCTCGACAATGTACTTAATTGGCACTCGCATTTAGCCGTTTCTCTCTTGTTAAAAAGCGAACTTAAAGAAGCACAAATAGCCGATTCAATAAAACAAGCCTTTCCAGACACAGTTAACCATAAAAGTTCGACAATAAAAGCAGCGTGGCCGGTGTTGGCGAACCTTGAAATGAATGTTAACCAAGGTATTTTAAACCTTAAAAGTCATGAGATTATATTGGGTGAGTTGACAGCCAATGTGCAAGGCGAGGTAAACATTGATAACCCAACCACTGAAAACTTATCGTTTAATGGCAGCATTGAAGGTCGCTCATTAGATTTAATAAATTCGTTAGAAATTGCTAATATCAAAGCAAATTGGCAAGTTGAAAAACAACAATCTGTTTGGGCAGCTACCAGCGAAGGAAAAATTGAGCATTTAGCTTTACCTAACTTTGTTGGTAAAAACATTGATTGGTCACTGGATTTTGGTGAAAAGTGGCTAGCCAATGTTAACGCAGGCTCATTTACTGTTAACGATAATGTTGTTGAACTAGCTTCATTAAATTTTTCAGGATTACCTGAAAAACATAATATGTTAGTAAAGGCTAAATTAGCAGAGAATACTGATGTCAACTTAACACTTGACGGTAAAATTCTACAAGAAAATGCTGAACCCTTGAGTCCTGAAAGTAATTTAGCTAACGCAATTTGGCAAATTAATAACCTTGAATTTAAAGCTTTAAATCAAAAAGAAAATGTTTTAATTACAAGCGAACAGTTGCTTTTGGGCTCAGATACGCAGCGGGTTAAAAACCTATGTCTTAGCGGTGTTGGAAAACTGTGTATTAATGCTGAAAATAAAACTCAGCAATGGTCAGCTAATTTAATATTTAATCAATGGGCAATGTCACCAGTTTTTAAACAAGTTCAAGCATGGCAATCAATACTACTCGCAAGTCCAACGCATGAATTACAAAGCATAGAGGGCACGGTTAATGGTAATTTATCGATAACAGGACATGCCAAAAAACTTGAAAAATTTAATGCCAATATAACAATCCCAAGCTTTAAATGGCAGTCAGCACAAATTCAATTGCAAGCAGAAGAATTTTCGGTCAATACCCAGCAGAAGCAAGACGATATTGCTTTAATTACTCAATGGGAAACTATAAATACCCAGATAATCTTACCACAATCGCAATCTGAAGTTGTGATGCCTAAGGGT
>TARA_R110000764_G_scaffold98049_4_pt1 | contig 28732 bp, 30 predicted proteins | sample TARA_R110000764 | Tara Oceans TARA_R110000764 (sample SAMEA4398111) | marine metagenome | biome: Polar Biome; feature: [SRF] surface water layer (ENVO:00010504); material: water (ENVO:00002006), including particulate matter (ENVO:01000060) such as... | depth 5 m | reverse complement strand
ATCAGTCAGTGTATGTAATGGAGTCTGATACGCGCCTTGCCGATTCAAGCTCCGAATCATCGTCGAAATAAGCCGCAATCATGATCTGACCGTTGGCGGCATGGGCAAAGCTGTAAAGCCCCTTCACCACCACGCCATCGGGCCGCGCCTCTGACAAGCGGTAGCTGAGGCGCGCAACATCGTTCTCGCGGGTCTCAGACATATCGGTTGCAGCAGGTGATGCGTTCGTCTTGTCTCGCATCAGCCGGTCATCAATCGAGAGACCATCTTCGGTGCCATACGCAGTGAGCCAGATCGTGAGACCCGCACGCCAGAAACACAGTCCCGATTGTTCTTCACGACGATTGAATTCACCCGGCAGCGTGACGGCCCAGCGATCAGTTGCCTGCTGACGCCCGGAGACGGCGGCGTAGTTGGGATTGAGCGCCATACGCCTCAGATCTCCTGATTGTATGCGCCAACCTCGGCATGTTTGCCGAGACGCGGTTTGATTTCCTTGTGGAACAGGTCGCGCATGTCGTCTTCGCTCGCCATGGATTCGACCACGACAACCAGTTCGGGCTTGTTCGACGAGGCACGGATCAGCACCCAGCTGCCATCGTCAAGCGTGACGCGTGCACCGTTCACCGTATTCACATCGACAACCTTGCGGCCAAGAATTTCAGTTCCGTTGAGTGCTTCGTATTCAGCAACCATGCGATCAACGACATCATACTTCACTTCGTCACCGCAATGGGGCGACATGGTGAGTGATGTGTATGCAACGCCCAGCTCATCGCGCAGATCGGCCATGGTCTTGCCTGGATTGCGGTCCAGCATTTCGAGAATGGCCTTCGCAGCAGTCAGGGCGCAGTCATAGCCAAGCCCTATCGGTGGCCGGAAGAAGAAATGACCCGACTTCTCAAATCCCGCGAGCGCACCGAGCTCGTTGGTCCGGCGTTTGATGTAGGAGTGGCCCGTCTTGTAATAGTCAACCGTCGCGCCGTTCGCCTGCAGGATTGGGTCGGTCTTGTAGAGGCCTGTGGACTTCACATCGACCACAAAGGTCGCATCCTTGAAGTTCTTGGACAGGTCGCGCGCCAGCATCAGGCCGATCTTGTCAGCGTAGATCTCTTCACCGGTATTATCGACGACGCCGCAGCGGTCTCCGTCGCCGTCAAACCCGAGCACCACGTCAGCGCCGAGTTCCTTCACCGCCTTCGACATTTCGTGCAGCATTTCTGCGTCTTCGGGGTTCGGGTTGTATTTCGGGAACGTATTGTCGAGGTTGCAGTCCATCTCGATCACTTCGGCGCCCATGGCGCGCAGCGCTTCCGGCGCAAATGCACCTGCCGTGCCATTGCCGCAGGCCGCGATCACCTTGATCGGGCGCGACAGTTTCACCCCGTCCGCAACTGACGCAATGTACTTTTCACGCATCCCGTCGACCCGGTAGTGCGCCCCGCCGGCCCGTGGCTGGAAGTCGCCGCCCATCACGATTTCCTTCAGGCGGCCCATCTCGACCGGCCCAAATGTCAGCGGCCTGTCAGCGCCCATTTTCACGCCGGTCCAGCCATTCTCGTTGTGGCTGGCCGTCACCATGGCGCAGCATGCGGCATCCAGTTCGAACTGGCTCCAGTAAACCATTGGCGACAAGGCAAGGCCGACATCCAGAACCTCGCACCCCCCCTGAACCATGCCAAGCGTGAGAGCGTTCTTGATCGGCTGGCTGATCGAACGGAAATCGTGTCCCGTCACGACTTTCGGCGTGACGCCCATCTCGTGAAACAGAGTTGCCATGCCGAGGCCGAGGGCCTGGACACCGGTGAAGTTGAGTTCGGGCTCTTTTTCGTGCCCGATTCCGTTGAACCACCAACGCGCATCATACTCGCGAAAGCCGGTCGGCTTGACCAGCGGCATGATTTCGAACTCAAGCGTATTCGGCTTAATAGTGGCTAGCGGTTTGGGCATCATGTGCGTTGCGTCTCCAAAATTTCTGCGTCCCCGGACCAGGAATGTTTCGTTCCGGATACAACATGCATCCTTCGCGCCATATGACAGAAACCATTACCGTTTGTTAATCATCCAGTTTGGGCCGGCCTCCGTAATCACTGCAACACCAACCCAGTGACCAAGGACGACTTCAATGAAACTCTCAAAGATCTTTGCTTCTGTATGCGCAGCCGCCCTGATTGGCGCACCCGCCTTCGCCCAGGAATGGTATGTCAGCGGCTCGGTCAGCTATGTCGACCAGTCCGACAGCGACAATTCCGGCTCAACAGGCGCTTTCACGACAGGCAACCTTGGTGATGGCTCGACCCTCGATGTCGCCGCGGGAACGCCTTATGGCTGGAACACAGAATTCGACAACGGGTCCGGCTTCAGCGCCGAAGCGGGCGCACGCTATGGCAATGGCCTGAGAAGCGGCGTGGAAGTTTCCTACACGAAGGCTGACGTCGACACACACACAGGCGTCACGCTGGGCGGCGGCAGCATTGATGCGCTGGATGCAGCCTCGATTGCTGGCAGCCCGACCCCGCTGGGCGCATCGGTCGCCGCGATTGTTGCAGACGGCCGGGGCGACATTTCCAGCACCTCCGTCTTTGCCAACGTGTACTATGACTTCAACAGCGGTAGCGCCTGGCAGCCCTATGTTGGAGCAGGCCTCGGCGTGTCGGATGTCAACGTGACGTACAATCCATCAGGCGTTGGCGTGATTGATGATGGCGAAACTAAGCTTGCCTATCAGGTTAAGGCCGGCCTGACCTGGATGGTGAACGAGACGTGGGAAGTGTTTGGCGAGTATGCCTATCGCGCGACCGACGATATCGAACTGGACAATGATCTTTTCCCGGGCACGCTGAATATCGAGAACCAGCAGAACTTGCTTTCGTTCGGCGCCCGCTATCGCTTCGGCTAGACCGATGACCTGATGAACGCGGCGATCCATCTCCCGAGACGCTGATTGTCGAGGGGTTTCGCAAGACTCTGGATCGCCGCGTCCACTTGTTCTTCCGACAGGCCGCGTCCTTTGCGAACGGTGTAAAGCGCCTCGCAATATTCGGCACTGAATTCAGGATGACACTGAAAAGACATTGCCCGCGCCTGCACGTAGTCGATTGCCGCGATGGGCGTGAATTCGGACGCCGCCAGAATGTTGGCGCCGGGCGGCAGGGCAACAACCTGATCCTGATGGCTAACCCCCACTGAAATTGTTGACGGACAGTCGGCAGCCCAGTCAGGGCATATTTTCATCTCATATGTATGGCGGCCAATACCCCAGCCTTTCGGCGACTTTATGACTTTGCCACCCAGCGCTTCAGCCATGATCTGGTGGCCGAAACAGATTCCGACCTGCGGTATGCCTGCGCCGGCGACCGAGCGAATGAAATCCATCAGCGGCGCTATCCACGGGTCCTGATCGTAAACACCTGCCGGAGAGCCTGTGATCAATACCGCATCGAGCGACGCCGGGTCCGGCAAGGCCGCACCCTTGATGACAGACACGGTTTCAAATTCCATGTCCGGATCGGCTGCACGAACAAGTGCACGAAACATGCATGGATAGTCCACGAATGATGCCCGGATAGGCTCGGGAACCAGGCCGGTTTCAATTATGGTCAGCTTCATGGAGCGACAGGCGGCTCGGTTTGCTGTGCAGCAATCCAGGCCCTTATGTGCGCGTCGAGCACATCGAGCGGAATGGCGCCTTCTTCCAGAACGGCGTCATGGAATGCCCTGATGTCGAACGCCTCGCCCAGTGCCTCCTTCGCTGCCGCCCGCAATTCGCGGATTTTCAGCTCGCCAACCTTGTAAGCAACTGCCTGACCGGGCCAACCCATGTACCGCGTCACTTCGATATCGATGTTGAGGGGGGCGAGGGCGCTATTGTCCGTGAAACAGGCCTCGGCCTGTTCGCGCGTCCAGCCATACCAGTGCAGGCCGGTGTCTGCGACGAGGCGACAGGCGCGCCACATCTCCATCGACAGGCCGCCAAAGCGCTCATACGGAGTTTCGTACATGCCCGCCTCGCCCGCCAGGTGTTCCGAATAGAGCCCCCAGCCCTCGCCAAAGGCCGTGGCGTAATAGTCCTGACGGAACTTCGGCTGGTCGCTCATTTCCTGACTCAATGCGATCTGGAGATGATGTCCCGGCACGGCCTCATGTGCGGTCAGCGCTGGCAGTTCGTAAAGCGGGCGCTGCTCCAACGCGTATGTATTGACCCAATAAATGCCGTGGCGGCCTTCGTCCGGATTGCCCTCGACATAGCGGCCGGTCGTATATCCCGGCGCAATGGCTGCGGGGACCGGCTCAACATCATAGGGCAGTGTCGGGAGACGGCCGAAATAGTCTGGCAGCATGGCGTCCATACGCGCCGCGACCTCTTTCGCCTTGTCCATCAACTCCGCGTCTGATTGTGCGTAGAATTGCGGATCGGTGCGCAGGAAAGCGAGGAAGTCGGCAAAACTGCCGTCAAAGCTGATTTCGGCGATGATCTTTTCCATTTCGGCCCGTATGCGCGCGACTTCGCGTTCACCCAGCCCGTGAATCTCGACCGGCGAGTAACCTGCCCCGGCCGTGTGATGCTCAACCGCAGCAGCGTAAGCCTCGTGGCCGCCCGGCAGATCGGCGATGCCGGCACCGGCGCGCACCTGTGGCGCATATTCTGTCAGGATGAAACGGAGTGTATCCTTGTAGGCCGTGATGGCTTGAGAGGTCGCCTCCAGCCCTTCGGCCCGCAGCCGGTCTGCCGTTTCGGAATCCATGTCGGCCGGCAGATTGGCGAAGGGCTTGTAGAGGTCACTCGTGGCCGGATCGGCAACAATCTGCTCGCGAATCTGGTCGGTCATGGTGGCCAGCGGGTCGGAGCTGGCGGTCCAGCCAGTGGCTACGCCCCGGCGCATATTGTCGATATTTTCGGAGAAATAGCGCGGCACATCATTCAGGCGCGCGATCCAGTCTTCGGCATCGTCCTGCGAATCCAGCGTGGCCTGCATGGCGGCGAATATGGGTTCAGCCTGAAATCCCCAGTCACCGGTAAACGGGATCCGCGCGGCGTCATATTCGGCATCATCAAGGTCTGATCGCAACAGCCGCTTGAGGATGGCCTGATCGACACTGCGGGCGGTTTCAGCCGCATCAATTCTCTCGAGCAGGCTTTCGGCAGAGGCGGCCTGAGCGGCAACGGCATCCGGGGTGATATCGCGCCATTGGCGGGCAATCTTTCCGTCATCGCGTGCCGCCTGCTCGGGATTCACGTCCCTCACATAGGCTTCATACTCAGCGACCAGAGGGTCAAGCGGATCGACAGCAGGCTGGGCGGCGCAAAGCATTGGCACCAGCAACAAGCCCAGACCCAAGAAAAGCGGTTTCATATTGTCGCTCCTGTCGCCGTTCACATTGACAGGATCATAGAGGGGCATAGAACGCGAAGCCAAGCGTTTCATTACAGGTAAGGTAAGCTTTCATGTCAGGCACCAACCGGGCCGATCCCCGCCCCCTGTCACCCCACCTGCAAATCTGGCGATACCACGCGACCATGTTTGCCTCGATCACGCACCGTTTCACCGGCATGGCAATGTACTTCGGAACATTTCTGATCGCCGCATGGCTGGTGGCGCTGGCCAGCGGCCCTGAGGCCTTTGCCATGTTCGAGCTTGTGATTGCGTCGATTCCCGGCCAGGTCATCCTGTTCCTATGGACCGTCGCCGTGCTTTTCCACTTCGCAAACGGTATCCGGTTCCTGCTGTGGGACGGCCCACACATTGGCTTCGATCCGAAGACTGCCAGCGCCGTTTCCGTTTTCAATTATGCTTTTGCCGTTCTGGGTTCGGTGGCCATCTGGGCCACTGCAGTCTGGCTTTAAAAGGACTTCCAACATGGCAAAAAGCGAATTCGTCACGCCTGCAAAGGTTGCCCGTGGCCTCGGGTCCGCCAAGAGCGGCACGACTGACCATATCCGCCAGCGCGTCACGGCGATTGCGCTCGCCTTTCTTGTTCCGTGGTTCCTGTTCTCGGTGATCCATGCATCATCGGGCGGATATGACGGCGCGGCAGAATGGGCTGGCAAGCCGTGGAACGCGATCCTGCTTATCCTGACGGCCGGCGCGGCGTTCTATCACATGCGCATTGGTATGCAGATCGTCATCGAGGACTATATCGGAAAGACGAGCACACGCACGGCGCTCCTGATCCTGAACAGCTTCGCGGTAATCGCGCTGTTCGTGACGGTCGCTTTGTCTGTCCTGAAACTATGGATTGGCGCCGGCGCCTGATGGCCGCCGCGGGAGAAACCAAGATGACCGATTACAAATTCATTGATCACACCTACGACGTTGTTGTTGTCGGCGCGGGCGGTTCAGGACTTCGCGCAGCGCTTGGCGCGGCCCAGGCCGGATTGAAAACCGCCTGTATTTCCAAGGTCTTCCCGACCCGCTCGCACACTGTTGCGGCGCAGGGCGGCATCGCCGCCTCGCTCGGCAATATGGGAGAAGACAATTGGCGCTGGCACATGTACGACACCGTCAAAGGCTCCGACTGGCTCGGTGACCAGGACGCAATCGAATATCTCTGCCGCGAAGCGCCCGCCGCCGTTTACGAGCTTGAGCACTGGGGCATGCCCTTCTCGCGCACCGACGAGGGCAAGATCTACCAACGCGCCTTTGGCGGCATGACACGGGACTTCGGTGAAGGCCCCGTGCAGCGCACTTGCGCGGCGGCAGACCGGACCGGCCACGCCATGCTGCACACGCTGTATGGCCAGTGCGTTCGCGAGGAGACCGAGTTTTTCATCGAATATATCGCGCTCGACCTGATCATGGACGACGAGGGCGTTTGCCGCGGTGTCACCGCATGGAAGCTGGATGATGGCACGCTGCACCGCTTCCGCGCGCAGAAGACGGTCATGGCAACCGGCGGTTATGGCCGCGCCTTCTTCTCCTGCACATCGGCGCACACCTGCACCGGCGACGGCAATGCCATGGTGCTGCGCGCCGGCCTGCCGCTGCAGGACATGGAATTCGTGCAATTCCACCCGACCGGCATCTATGGCTCGGGCTGCCTGATCACCGAGGGCTCACGCGGCGAGGGCGGCTACCTGACCAATTCCGAGGGCGAACGCTTCATGGAGCGCTATGCGCCAAGCGCGAAAGACCTTGCGTCCCGCGACGTGGTTTCGCGCGCGATGACCCTTGAGATCCGCGAAGGCCGCGGTGTTGGCCCGGAAAAGGACCACATCTACCTTCACCTCGAGCACCTTGGCGCAGCTGTTCTGGCCGAACGCCTGCCGGGCATCTCCGAAACTGCGAAAATCTTCGCCGGTGTCGACGTGACCAAGGAGCCGATCCCGGTCCTGCCGACCGTGCACTATAATATGGGCGGCATCCCAACCAACTATCACGGCGAAGTGCTGACCAAGAAAAACGGCGATGCCGACTCGGTCGTGCCCGGCCTGATGGCTGTGGGTGAAGCGGCCTGCGTTTCGGTTCACGGCGCCAACCGTCTCGGTTCCAACTCGCTGATTGACCTTGTCGTGTTCGGCCGGGCCGCTGGACTGCGCTGCGGAGCGACGACCGAAGCCGGTGCGACCCAGCCAGAACTGCCCAAGGGCGCAACCGACAGCCACCTGGCCCGCTTCGACAAGATCCGCAATGCAACAGGCGACCAGCCAGTCGCCAAGCTGCGCCTCGAAATGCAAAAGGCCATGCAGGGCAATTGCGCTGTGTTCCGCACCGGCGACGTGTTGCGTGAAGGTGTCGAGGCGATTGACGAGGTTTACAAGAAGCTTCCTGGCCTGGACGTGAAGGATCGCGGCATGGTCTGGAACACGGACCTGCTCGAAGCGCTCGAGTTCGACAACCTGATCGCTCAGGCCGCCGTCACGGTGAACTCTGCGGCCAACCGCGAAGAGAGCCGCGGCGCGCATGCCCGCGAAGACTTCTCAGAGCGCAATGACGAAAAGTGGATGAAGCACACGCTCGCCTGGGTCTCTGACGCCGGCAAGGTAACGATCGATTATCGCGGCGTGCACGAATACACGATGTCGAACGAGATTGCATATATCGAGCCAAAAGCTCGGGTTTACTAGGGGTTTAAAGATGGTCCAGCTAACGCTTCCGAAGAACTCCAAAGTTGGTAAAGGCAAGTCCTGGCCGAAGCCGCAGGGTGCCACGAACCTGCGCGAGTTCCGCATTTATCGCTATAGCCCCGAAGAGAGCGGCAATCCGCGCTGGGACCATTATTGGGTGGATATGGACAGGGCCGGGACAATGATCCTGGACGTCCTGTTCTACATCAAGAACAATATCGATCCGACACTGGCGTTCCGTCGTTCGTGCCGCGAAGGCGTGTGTGGGTCATGTTCGATGAACATCGCAGGAAACAACACCATCGCCTGCACCAAGGGCTTCGACGAGCTGCCCGGCGGCGTCATCACGATTGCGCCCCTGCCCAGCCAGCCTGTTGTCAGGGACCTGATCCCCGACCTGACGAATTTCTATGCGCAACACGCCTATGTGCAGCCCTTCCTGAAGACGGTCACGCCCAATCCCGAAAAGGAATGGAAGCAGTCGGAAGACGATCGCAACCAGCTGAATGGTCTTTATGAGTGCATCCTGTGCGCCTGCTGTTCAACGTCCTGCCCGTCCTATTGGTGGAATGGCGACAAGTATCTTGGCCCTGCTGCATTGCTTCAGGCCTATCGCTGGCTGATCGACAGCCGCGACGAAGCCACAGGCGAACGCCTCGATGACCTTGAGGACCCGTTCAAGTTGTATCGGTGCCATACGATCATGAACTGCGCACAGGTTTGCCCGAAAGGCCTAAACCCGGCCAAGGCAATCGCCAAGATCAAGCACATGATGGTCGAACGCGTTTCCTGACAGGAAACCCGTCGCTATTCGGCAGGAACCTCTTCCGGCTCAACGGTCTCGACCGGAACGTAAACCTTTTCTGAGAGAAACGCCCTGAGGTCTGCCAGAGATTGCTCGGCGGCTTCTTCCTGAGGAAGATGCCCTACATTTGCGTATAGTTTGAGTTCTGACCCATTGATGGCGGCGTTGAACTTCTTGCCGTGCTCGGCCGGAACCAGATTGTCTTCTTCACCCTGAAGGATCAGTGTTGGTGTCGCGATTGGTGCCAGCCCCGCATCGGTTGCGCCGATACGCCCAGAACGGCCTGTCATCAGATTGAGAATGGCCTCTCGATGACAGGGCGCCCGCCCGAGAGCCGCATAGCGTTGCACCATTTCATCGGTCACCAGCGACGGGTCGGCGAAACTGTCTTCAAGACCGTTGCGGATCAATCCCGACATATCGAGATCCTTCATCACGCTTCGCGCGAGCGGATTGGCAAGCAGCTTGAAAACAATCGGCGAGGAATCAGCCTCTTCATCGGACTTGGGCCAGCCCGACGCATCCACAAGAACCAGCCCGTCAAGCTTTTCAGGATGGGCGAGCGCGTAGTTCCACGCGGTGTGTCCGCCCATCGAGTTTCCTGCAAGGGTGAAGCGTTCGATGCCAAGCGCACCCGTCACATGATCAATGACATCCACGAATTGCGGCACGCCGGTTTCGGCAACATCCAGGCATCGGGACAGGCCGTGGCCGGGAAGGTCCAGCGACACAACGCGATAATCCTGCCGCAGGTCACTGACCCATGGCTCCCATGTATGAAGCGAGGCTGAGAACCCATGCACCAGGACCAGAACGGGCGCGTCGCGCGGTCCGACGTCACGATAGTGAATGCGGCCGCCTTCGCCCATCGGCATGAACTTGCTCTCGGCATTTGCGTAAAGAGATTCCAGCCGGTCAAACGCAATATCCGGGCGGCGCATGACGTACCAGCCTGCCGCCAGAACGATGGCAAGGGTAACGGCGATGGCAACAAGCTTCTTGAACATGAAATAGGTCCTCCCCCGGATCTGATTCTTTTCAGAGTGCACTAGGGGAGACACAGGCGGACCTGTCAATCGGTGGGTGATACGCTGCAAACACTGCAGGTTGCATCTCTTCGCAACCCAACGGTTCGTGATGTGCCGGCGAGGGCGTCAATGAGGTGAAGGCGGCCTGTCAGTGGCGCACCCGCACCGGTGATCCATTTGACGGTTTCCAGTGCCATTGCAGAACCAACCATGCCGGTGAGGGCGCCAACGACGCCAACCTCGTCGCAGGCTTGAGCGTCAGGCGGTGTCTCGGGCACCCAACAGCGATAGCAGGGCGCGTCTGGCTGAACGCCTGATGCGAAAACGCTGACCTGGCCGGTCCACCCGGCGGCGGCGCCATGGATGAGGGGGCGCTGCGTGGTATGGGCGACGGCGTTGAGGGCGTAGCGCGCGGGGAAATTGTCTGTCGCGTCGATCAGGATGTTTCCGGCCAGCGGATGGCTCTCACTCCAGCGGTGGCGATGCCAGGTGATGCGCGAATCCGGGTGAGCGGACTGAAGCCGTTCCGCCAGGATTTCAGCCTTGGGCTTTCCGACATCTGGTTCGCCAAACTGTACCTGCCGCTGCAGATTCGAGCGGTCGACAATGTCATCATCCCATAGCTCTATATAGCCGATTCCAGCCGCGGCGAGATAGAGCGCGCACGGCCCGCCCAGCGCCCCTGCCCCGACAATCGACACCGACGCGGCGCGCAGTTTCTGCACGCCCGGACCGCCAATTTCCTTGAGCAGGATATGGCGTTTGTGGCGTTCGATATCGACGGGCGTTTGGGTCATGAACGGGCGGCACGCAGGACGGTTGACGATGTGGGGTCGAGGGGAGCGGGCAGGTAGGTCCATGCGGGGGGCAAGGTGGCGGCAAGGGTGGGCGCGGCAGCGGTGGGTACGCGGTTGCGCGCAAACCGGCGGGCGAAGGGCGAGTTGCGCTCTCCTGGCCCTGTGCCGGGCCGCGCGATGACGGCGATTGGCAGCGTATTGGCGATGCCCTGCCAGTCTTTCCAGTGATGGAACCCGGCCAGATTATCTGCGCCCATCAGCCAGACGAAATGCGCCTCTGGCGCGCGGGCGACAATCGCGGCCAGCGTATCGGACGTATAGGTGAGCCCAAGTCGCACTTCGATATCGGTCACAATCATGCGCGGGTTTTTTGCGACGGCCTGCGCCGAGGCGAGACGGGCGGAGAAATCACCGTGCGAGGTTTTCAACGGGTTGCCGCGCGCGACAACCCACCAGACCCAATCCAGGCCCAGCCGCTTCATGGCCGTTTCAGCGACAAGCAAATGGCCGGAATGGGCCGGATTGAAGCTTCCGCCAAACAGGCCGATCCGCAGGCCTCGTGTCGGTCCCGGAAGCGTCAGGTGTGTCAAGGACGCGTCTGCCCCGTGCCCCTCACGACATATTTATAGATCGTGAGCTGTTCAGCGCCAACCGGACCGCGCGCATGGATGCGGCCCGTCGCAATGCCGATTTCGGCGCCGAAGCCGAACTCGCCACCATCGGCGAACTGAGTGGACGCATTGTGCAGCACGATGGCGCTGTCGACGCGCCCGAGGAACTTGTCGGCGATGGCCTGGTCCTCGGTGACGATGGAATCGGTGTGTCCGGACGACCAGCGCTCGATATGGGCCAGCGCGCCATCAAGGCCATCAACCACTGCCACGGCCAGGATCGGCGCGAGGTATTCGGTTCCCCAGTCAGCTTCCGTCGCTGTGTTCATCTCAGGAACGATCACACGGGCAGCTGCGTCGCCGCGCATCTCGCAGCCCGCTTCGGTCAGCGCCGCCGCGATGACCGGCAGCAGGGCCTCAGCAACTGCCGCATCAATCAGCAGCGTTTCCAGCGAGCCGCAGACGCCCGTCCGGCGCATCTTCGCGTTGACCACAAGATCAACGGCTTTTTGCGGATCGGCGCCTGCATCGACATACATATGGCAAAGGCCTTCAAGGTGTCCGATCACGGGGACGCGGGCATCTTTCTGGACGCGTTCGACCAGGCTACGGCCCCCGCGCGGGACAATGACGTCAACCTTCCCGTCGAGACCGGAGAGCATTTGGCCCACTGCAGCGCGGTCTGTCGTTCCAACAAGCTGGATCGCATCGGCAGGCAGGTTTTCCTTGGTGAGCGCGGCGCGCATGGCATCGACCAGCGCATGCGACGAGCGGGTGCTTTCCGAGCCACAGCGCAGGACGGCGGCGTTGCCCGAGCGCAGGCAGAGCGTGCCGGCATCGGCGGTCACATTGGGGCGGCTTTCATAGATGATGCCGATGACGCCGAGCGGGACGGCGACGCGGGCAAAGTCCAGCCCGTTCGGCTGCGTCCAGCGGGCCATTTCGCGTCCGATGGGATCGGGCAGCGCGGCAATCGCCTCAACGCCGGATACGATGCCTTCGACCCGCGCTTGATCGAGTGCGAGACGGTCGAGCATGGCCGCGTCGAGGCCCTTTTCCCGGGCGGCTTCCATATCCAGCCGGTTGGCTTCGAGGATGGTAGGCGTGGCGGCGCGGATCGCGGCGGCGATGGCCTTGAGGCCACGCGTGCGGTCAGCCGCATCAAGGCGGCCCAGCGCGCGTGAGGCGGCGCGGGCACGCACGCCCATATCAAGCATGGTTTCAGTCAGGTCGGAGGCGGGTATTTCAGTTTGAACAGTCATGCGCCTGTGGTGCCGGAAACACACGCTGGCTGCAAGCCCCGCCACCTGTCAGAGCTGAGCTCAGGCCGCGTCTGCAGGCTTGATTGAAAGCCTGATGAGGCACTGGCTGATGCTGATAATGCCCAGCAGCCAGCACAGAACCATGACGCGCTGGATGACGCCGGCAACCGCATGAAAGGGCGTGCCTTCCGGCATGGCGAGGCGGGCGAAGATGAAGAGGAGCACGCCGACAGCGAGCCCGGCCAGTCGGGCCGGCCAGACGGCGCCGCGAAAACGAGGCGTCTTGTCGAATGCGAACGAGGAAATGAACAGGCCGCCCGCCGCGCCAAGGAAAGTCATCAATGCGCCGATGACGTGCCCCAGCGGCTGGACATATTCACCCGCGATTCGCTGCATGGGGACAAACCCTGCCACGATCATGCCGAGCGAACTGATCACGAACAGAGCTGGCCCGACACGCCGCCCCGGGCCACGCAAAGGCGCACGAAGCAGGCCGATCGAGAAGACCAGCATCGCGCAACCGACGATGACGAATGACGCACTCTGGATCCAGCCATTCGGATAGGTGGCCAGGGCGCTGACCAGTTCGGTGACCTGATTATAGTCCCGGTGCAGCAGACCTTGCCCGATAATTCCGACGCCAAACAGCACGGCAGAGAATATGCCAGCGCGACCCGCGGAAACGGGTCCGGTCAAACCGGTGGCGCCTTTTTGCCTGGTCATTATTCTCGCTCCCGGAGATGGCTGAAAGTGCCGCGAGCAAAGCACCGCACCGACAGTCTGCGGAACCCGCGCGGGGTGGTCTGGCATTCGCTAGCTGACTCGGGCGTTAAAATCTTTAAGCTGACTGCAGAAAAGCATTCAAACCGGAGGAAACCATGATCGACGCTGAGGCAATGCCCTTCCTTGCCGACATCCCGCGCGTCCAGGCAACGCGAATTCCCGACTCTGTCGCCCTCTGGTTCGAAGGAACGGAAACAACCTATCGTGACCTCGACACGCGCACGAACCAGATTGCCAACGGACTGATCGCACTGGACGTCCAGCCCGGTGACCGGGTCGCGTATCTGGCAAAGAACACGGACGTCTATTACGAGATGCTGTTTGGCGCAGCCAAGGCGCGGGCCGTGCTGACGGGCGTGAACACGCGCCTGGCCCCGCCCGAGATCCAGTTCATCCTGTCAGACGCGTCAGCCAAGGTGCTGATTGTCGGCAAGGAATTCTATGCCGTCATCGATCAGATTCGTGACCAGTTACCTGACCTGACCCGCATCATCACGATTGATGGCGACCGGGAGGACTGGGACTATTTCCCAAGCTGGCGGAATTCGAAACCGAATACGGCACCCGACCGCACGCCGGAAGCCGACGATGATGTGATCCAGCTGTACACGTCAGGCACGACCGGGCGGCCCAAGGGCGTTCAGCTTTCGAATGCAAGCTATGAAGCCTTCTTCCGTCAGGCAGCCATGCTGGAATGGTCGAGCTATGGCGCAGGCGAGGCGGTGATGAACGCGATGCCCCTGTTCCATGTGGCCGGCGTGAATGTCGGCGTGCTGGCGGCAGCGCAGGGTGCCAAGGCGGTGATCCTGCGTGATATTGATCCGGGCCTCATCCTGAAACTCGCGGAAGAGCTGACCATTGCCTATGCCTTCTGGGTGCCGGCGGTGATCATGATGCTGACCCAGCATCCCGACGTGGAGACAACAGACTTCTCGGCCCTGAAGGTTGTCTCCTATGGTGCATCGCCGATTGCCGAGAGCCTGCTGCTGGACGCCAAGCGGATCATGAATGTCAGCTTCACGCAGCTTTATGGCCTGACCGAAACCCTTGGCGCAGGCACCTATCTGCCGCCGCAGGCGCATGACCCGGCCTGGGGCAAGCTGCGCAGCTGCGGTGTTCCCTGGCCCGGCGCGATCGTGCGGTGTGTTGATGACGAGGGCAAACCTGTGCCGACCGGCGAGGTCGGCGAAATCGTGATCAAGGCGCGATTCCTGATGAAGGGCTATTGGAACCGGCCGGACGCCACCGAAGAAGCGGTCAAGAACGGCTTCTTCCATACCGGCGATGCGGGTTATTTCGACGAAGACGGGTTTCTCTACATCCATGACCGGATAAAGGACATGATCGTGTCGGGCGGCGAGAATGTCTATCCGGCCGAGGTGGAGAATGCGTTGTTTAGTCATCCGGGCGTGGCAGATGTCGCCGTAATCGGCGTGCCGGACGAGAAGTGGGGCGAGTCGGTCAAGGCGATCATCATTGTGAAGCCGGGCGAGACGGTGACGCAGGAGGATTTAGTCGCCTGGGCGAAGGATCGGATTGCCAGCTTCAAATGCCCGAAGACGGTCGACTTTGTCAGCGAGTTGCCGCGCAATCCGTCCGGCAAGATCCTGCGCAAGGATCTGCGCGAGCCCTTCTGGGCCGGACACGAGCGCCGGGTGGGTTAAGGCACAAAAAAAAGCCCCGCGCCTTTCGGTGCGGGGCCTTTTTAGTCCGTGGGAGCGCCGATCAGGCGGCCGCAACCACTTTTTTCTTGGCAGCAAGGCCCTTGGCCAGCTTTTCCATAGCCATTGTCTTGTCGATGCTTTCGACAGCAGCCAGCTCGCGGGCCATACGGTCCAGCGCGCTTTCGTACAATTGGCGCTCCGAATAGGATTGCTCAGGCTGGTCTTCGCCGCGGTGCAGGTCGCGCACGACTTCCGCGATGGAGATCAGGTCGCCCGAATTTATCTTGGCTTCGTATTCCTGGGCACGGCGCGACCACATGGTGCGCTTGACGCGAGCGCGGCCGCCGAGTGTCTTCAGAGCGTCTTCGACAAGCTTCGATCCGGCCAGCGCGCGCATGCCGGAGGCTTCGGCGCGATTGGTTGGCACACGCAGGATCATCTTGTCCTGATCGAAGGCGACAACGTAAACTTCGAGCTCCATACCAGCGACGGTCTGTTTTTCGACGCTGGTAATCTTTCCTACACCATGCGCAGGATATACGACGTTCTGACCTACTTCGAATGCAAGTGCTGCTGTATCTGCTTTTTTAGCCATTTAGTAACGCCCTTTTTCTACGCATTCAGAGCCAAACGTTCCTTGCCCAGTCCGTGTAGTACGGTCTGAGGGGAGACTTTTCGGCTCTGGTTCAATTATTGCTCAAGTCGTAAGACTATCACAATCGTGCATGTTTTACAACAGGGTACGGCATACCTGCCGGCCACGTCCCGCCAATGAAATCAATAGTTTCGTTAACCTTTGGCCGTGCCTGCAATGGTTGCAGCAGGCACCCCGGAGCGCGAACTCAGTCGCCCGTGCCTGGCGCAGGACTGAAATATTTTTCCAGTTTTCCGGTTTCCTGCGCAAATTCTTCGCGGTCTGCCGGTGGCTCTTTCAGTCGGGTGATGTTCGGCCAGGTCTTGGCGAACTCGCTGTTCAGCTTCAGCCATTTGCCGTCCGGATCATCTTCGGTGTCGGGCTTGATCGCCTCAACGGGGCATTCGGGCTCGCATACACCGCAATCAATGCACTCGTCGGGGTCAATGACGAGCATGTTTTCGCCCTCGTAGAAGCAGTCTACCGGGCAGACTTCGACGCAATCCATGTATTTGCAGCGGATGCAGGCATCGACGACGATATAGGTCATGAGTGGGAGGGCCTCGTGAATAGGTATGCAGCCGGCGAAATGGCCCGCAGGCCGCGATGTGTCAATGAGACAAGCTGCGCCGTGCGTTTAGGCAGGGTCAGGCATTCCGGCGATCCGGCCCTCTGCGCGCTGGCGGGCCCCTGCGCGGGCCACGTCGTCAACATAGAGCAGCGAGGCGACCTGACGGATATAGGCTTCCTCGATCGGGCTCTTCTCGCCATCTGACAGGGCCACACGGTACAAGCCCTCAATGATGGAGACACGCTCGTTCATGACGAGTTTCTTGACGTGCCGGGTGAACTGGTAGGAATCGACCGCCTCTTCCGCCAGCGCTTCGCCCTCTGCCAGCACGCTGTCGGCCTTGTCCGCATCGAATTTGAAAGCCTCGAGCAGGATTTCGGCTATCATGTCGCTTTCGATATTGACGTAGACGCCGTCTATCAGGGCGGCTTCCACCATCAGGGCAGCGGCGGCGACCTGGGGGTCCATGGACTTGAGGGCCGGTGTCTTGGGGGTAAACAGCCGTTTGATTGCGTTCATCATGATGGGTCACTCTCCAACAGACGGTATAGCGCCTGCGCTTCTTCTGCGGGGCCTCGTCTTTCGCCGAGGGACAGGATTTCCACGGTTCGTATATGCTCCCCCCGGCCGAAGGTTACAACATCACCGATGGAAATGGCCGCGCCGGGCTTGGTGGTGCGGCGCGTCTGGCCGCCCCGCGAGAGCCGCGCGCCCTTGCGCTTCACGTGATCGGTCGCGAGGCCGCGGTTGCGAAAAAAGCGTGCGCGCCAGAGCCAGATATCCAGTCTGACTGCCTCGGTTTCATTCACTGGAAAGGCGTGTAGGTGAAAGCGGGGGCCGCCTGCGCCCCAGCCCCCTTCGGCTTGCGCTTGCGTTTGGATTTTTCGCGTGCAGGCGGTGTGGGGGGAAGGAGGGCTGCAAGGGCAGCAAAGGGGCTGTCGGGGTCTGCCTTGCGGGCCGATGGTGTGGGGCGAGTGGGGGGTGTGGCACCATTGCGCGGCGGACGATTGCCGCCCTGCGCACGCTGGGGCCGGTCACCGGGCGCGCCCTGGCGACCCTTGGGCCGATCCTCGCGCGGGCTGGACGGACGCGCATCAGGACGCGCGCGGGCCGCATAGCGCCACAGCACGACCGCCTCGGTTTCCTTGTCCTTCTCTGCGGGGGCAAGGCCGAAGCCCTTCAGCACGGCTGGCCAGTCATCCGACGGGCAGGAAACGACCGAGGCAAGATCAATCGGGATGGCGAAGGCGTTCTTGTCGGCCTCCTTGCGGCGCTTGGCGATTTCCCAGCCGAGACGTTCGGCGAGGTCTGCGCGCACCGCGCGGCGACCGAAACGGAGATAGCCATTGGCGGCAAGGGCCTCTTCCGGCCACGTACCGTCGAGCGGGAAGGAGCCAGCGCCTTCGGGCGCAAGCGGGAAGGGCGAGCCGGCCTGAACGGCGCGCAGGATGGCTATCAGGCGCTGGGCAACCGGCTTTTGCGCGTCAGGCGCATGGGCGGCCACGCGGCCAGCCCGCAGGCCGAGCGCCTTGAGCGCTTCGCGCTGTTCCGGTGTCAGGCGGGTGCCGGGATCATCCTGGCGCAGGTCCACCGAGGCGCCACTTTCGAGAATGCGGAAGGCAAGGCCGCGTGCGAGGCCTTCCAGCGTGTCGCCAGCCTTGTCGTGGCGCAGTTTCCAATGGGTTGGCAGGATGCGGGTCATCTCTGTCTTCAGCCAGTCAGAGACGCGCGAGCGGGCCGGTTCACGATCGGAGGCTTCCACCTCAGACGCGCCGACGATTTCGACACCGGGGCTCATCCAGTCTGCGCCCTTGGCGAGGCGGGCAATCACGTTTCCGTCGAATTCCACGTCGCCGTCATCGTTGAGCTTGAAGGCGTCAGAGGCGGCCCCGGCAATCTGGCCGAGGCGTTCGACCAGCATGGGACGGATTGCGGCGAGCGCAGCGCCCCGCACGGCCTTGCCTTCAAGTGTGCGGGCATCCATCACGGGTTCGAAGGAAAGGCCCTTCAATCGGCCGACGAGATGGCCTTCTACGGTCACGTCGCCTTCCGGCGTCAGTTCGGTCACTAGGGCGTCTTCCTTCTTCAGGCTGGCCAATAGGGCCGTCGTACGTCGATCCACAAACCTTGCGGTGAGGGCAGTATGTAGCGCATCCGACAGGGAGTCTTCAATCTCGCGCGTTCGATCCTGCCATCTTGCCGGATTTTCCAGCCAGTCTGGCCGGTGCGCCGCATAAGTCCAAGTGCGGATATTGGCAAGGCGTTGCTGCAATTTCGCGATGCCGCCTTCAGTCGAGTTCAAATCCGACAGTCGGCGCTCAAGCCCGGCATCGGAGAGACGCGCATCGGGGTCTGCCAGCGTTTCGGCAAGCCCCAGCACGAGGCGGCCATGCCCCTCTGGCCCCGCCTTGCGGAAATCCGGCAGGCGAGCGAGATCCCACAGGCGGCGAACCCTGGCCTGCCCGGTGACGTTCGGGCCGATGGCACCGTCTTCGGCCATGCGGCGCAGCACCCATTCATCGAGCGCATGCGGGTTATGGATCAGCACCGGATTGCCGGACGGGCGTTCGAGACTGCGGATCAGCGATTTGAGCGAAGCATAGTCGAGCGCGGAATTGCGCCACTGGATATGGTCGACGGGATCGAAGCGATGCTGCTCGATCCGTTTCCACATCTCTTCCTCAAAGGGCGGGCAATCGCCTGTCTCGCCAAATTCGCCATCAGAGCGGAAGCGCCCTGCCCGGCCAGCGATCTGGCCACACTCGGCGGCGGTCAGTGCGCGGTGGCGGCGGCCGTCAAACTTGGTGCGCGAGGCGAAGACGACACGGTCAACATCCAGGTTCAGGCCCATGCCGATGGCATCGGTGGCGACGATGTAGTCAACTTCGCCGGACTGGTACATCTCAACCTGGGCATTGCGCGTACGCGGACTGAGCGCGCCCATGACGACGGCAGCCCCACCCTTCTGCCGACGGAGCAATTCGGCAATGGCGTAGACTTCCTCGGCGCTGAAGGCGACGACGGCGGTGCGCTTGGGCAGCTTGGTGATCTTGGTCTTGCCGGTATAGCTGAGCTCGGAAAAGCGCTCGCGCGTGTCTGTCTCGACGCCGAGGTTCAGCGTGCGCAGAAGGGGGCGCATCGTATCTGCGCCGAGCAGCAGCGTTTCCGATGCCCCGCGCATGTGCAGGATGCGGTCTGTGAAAACGTGGCCGCGATCCTCGTCTTCGGCGAGCTGGATTTCGTCAATCGCGACAAAGTCTGCGCGCACATCCACTGGCATGGATTCCACGGTGCAGATGAAAAAGCGTGCGTTCGGCGGAACGATACGTTCCTCACCAGTGATGAGGGCCGCGTGGGCCGCGCCCTTGGCGGCGACAACACGGTCATAGACCTCGCGCGCGAGCAGGCGCAGCGGCAGGCCGATCATGCCGGTGCCGTGGCCCATCATGCGCTCAATGGCGTAATGCGTCTTGCCGGTATTGGTGGGGCCGAGAATGGCCTTCAGGGAGGAACTCATGGCGCGAGGTGGTGCGGGGGATGGGGGGAGGAGTCAAGCGGGGCACCGTTTTAGAACGCGTCTTCCCTACTCAGTCATTCAGTTAGACGTGCGATTTTCGCGAAACGTAGACGCGTAGGCACATGCAGGAGCCATTCGGTTACCAAAAAAAGGTCAATCCTCGTGTCGTTCTTCTGCTGGGTCGCCGACTTCATTGCTGGATAGCGCGCATTCGCAATCCCGATGATTTTCACGCACCATTTCAGCGAGCGAATAAATCAAACCAAAAGACTGGATCAACAATGCCTCATCGTGCTTCTCGTCGAAAAACTCATCTGCGAAGAATACAAATTCCGCATCAAACGTGGCCCCGGCATCATGTGGTCAAATATAAAAGAGGACGGAACGACCGCCGTCAAAATTGCCGATAAGTATCGACAGCTCCTTTGCGGTCAAAATGTTCGCGCGGTTCCCGGCATTAAATTCCAACCCGCGCTCCGACACGCAGCCGACCATCACCTTTGCCAAACTAGAGAGCGCCCGTTTGCAAAATTCGTCTGTTGCGCGCTCCAGCTCGGTATGCGGCACGCTCAAAACGTAGACCTGCGATGCCATCCCGTCATAGGGCAGCAGAATTAGCCTGACGCTGTGCCACAAGTGGGTCAATGCCTCAGGAGATTCCATTTTCATTTGGTAGTCTCAAAAGTGCATCAAAGCTACCGGCCGCTCTTCGGCAGTCAAAAGTGCGGGCACGGCTTCCGAGCGTTAGTCGCGGCGGTGCCGGTGGCCTTGCCGCATAGCCGCCCCTGCCTGCGCAGGGGACACGGGGATGGGGTTTGGTGGGGGTCCATTGGCGGTGCCGCATGGCGTTGATTCGTGGTCTGAAAAGCCCCCTCCGTCTGGCCGCTACGCGTCCAGACGGAGGGGGAAACTCACTTATCCGCCGAACCCCGAAATTCAGCCCGCAGGGGCGGTTGCCGGGCGGAGGAAGGCGAACATGTGCTGGACATAATCGGCCTTGCCGAGTTCGACGCGCTGGTTTCGCAGGATCGCGTAGGCGGTCATCAGGTGGAAGTAGAATTGCGAGAGCGCCCAGTCGCGGGCGTAGCCTTCGCCGTCGAGATCGAACGTGAGGCCCATGGGCAAACCCAGCTCAAGCGGCCGGCCGGCGCCAGCGTCCAGCGCATCGGGCGCGAGCGTACCCAGGAAGGCGAGCGCCTCGTCCACGCGCGCCAGCGCCTCGGCCATCGTGCCGGGATGGTCGCCGCCATTGCGGCCTTCGTCGAGCAGGGCCTCAAGCGCGGGGGGCATGGATTCATGGCGCAGGCGGTGGACGCCTTCATAGGCCTGAACGCAGGCGAAGCGGACCTGCGTCGACAGGGGGAACATGTCCGGCGCGAGGCGCGCGGCCATCAGCGCGTCGGCGTCTTCGACCTGCGCTTCGGCCTTGCGAAGCCAGACGCCAAGCGCCTGAAGCATCTGCCGGTAGGTGGGTATCAACAGCTCGGTAAGCGTCATGGGAGTGCTTTCAAAGGGGAACGGGAAAATACGGAGTATGCCATGACGTTTCATGCGCACGAGGCCGGGTCAAGATTTCCACGTTGGTGAGAAACAAAAACCCCGGATGCCGAATAAATACGGGCAATCTTGGCACGCATCCTGCAATCAGCCCCCTCACACAAAAGGATGCAAAGCATGGTCGCTTCCGCGCAAGCCTCACGAGTTACGCCAACCGAGAGATTCTACGTGCTGGATGGCATTCGTGGGGTGGGCGCGTTTCTGGTGATGTTCGGCCACTACCTTGACCCGGGCCACGGGCAGAACCCGTTCTTAAGCATCACCCATGTTGCGGTAGACATGTTCTTCATCCTCAGCGGTTTTGTCGTGTATCATGCTTATGCGGGGAAACTGCAGAACGGCATGACGGCAGGGGCCTATATCAACCGGCGGTTTTCGCGCTTTGCCCCGACTGTTACGGCGGGGGTTATCTTCGGCGCGATCGGGTTGGCGGCATGGTATGCCGCCTATGACCTGAAAATGGACCCGGTTCGCTTTGCCCTCGTTCACATTGGCCACCTGGCCTTCATTCCGGCTTTCGTGGACTTCAACGTGCCCGCCACGGAACTGGGCCACCTGTTCCCGTCGAACCGGTCGCTGTGGTCGATCTTTTACGAGTTTGTCGCCACGGTCTGCTTCCTCTGGTTCCTGAAGCTGCGCCAGTGGGCCCTGTTTGTTGGCGCGGTGGCGAGTTACGTCGTGCTTGTGCTGGGCTGCTATGCCGTGGCGCAAGATACCGGCGCAGACATGACAACCCATGTTGGCGGGCAAGCCGATTCATTCTTTCTCGGCTTTCCGCGCGTGTTCGGCGATTTCCTGTCCGGGATGTTGCTGTACAGGATCACCTATCTGAAGCCCGGCTGGTTCATGCGTTTCGTGCCCGCGATGCGCGGCATCATTCCGGCCCTTGCAGTGTATGTTGCCCTGCTGGTGTTCTTCCTGTTCCCGTATCGCTGGAACGGCACATACCAGGTGTTTTCGCTGGTCATCCTCAGCCCGCTTTTGATCATCGTCGGCGTGCGCGTCTCGCCGGGCCGCAAATGGGTGTGTTCGTTGATGGACTGGCTGGGGCAACTGTCCTTCCCGCTCTATTGCATCCACGAGCCGATGCGCCTGCTGGTCGAGTCGACATTCGTGGCGAACGACCTGACTTCGGTGCCGTGGAGCTACAGGGTTCTGTTGAGCATGGTGCTGTCGACCCTGTTCGCGGCCTTCCTGCTGGAAGTGTTCAGACGCCTGAGCGCGGAATGGCGGGTCGGCAAATGGCTGAAGCCTATCACCGGCTAGAGCGGCGGGTTCAGGCCAGTTCCAGTTCACCCACTGGCGCGGTTTGCACCACCGGCACGGACGTGCGCACCGCATCAGGGCGGCAGTCGAGCAGTTCCCAGCGGCCATCATGGTGTTCGACGAGGGCCGTGCAGCTTTCGACCCAGTCGCCATCATTCATGTAGGCAATACCGTCAATGTCGCGCATCTCGGCAACATGGATGTGGCCGCATATGGCACCGTCATAGCCCTTGCGGCGGCAATAGGCGGCAACGTGATCTTCGAAATTGTGGATGTAGTTGAGGGCGCGCTTGGTACGCTTTTTCAGGGCCGCTGACAGTGACCAGTAAGGCAAGCCGAACAGGCGGCGCACGCTGTTCAGGTTGGTATTGATCCAGAGCAGCAAATTATAGGCGTGGTCGCCAAGGTGCATGATCCATTTGCGGTCGGCGCGCATCATGCCGTCGAACATGTCGCCATGCACAACCAGATAGCGCTTGCCGTCAGCGCCAGCGTGCGCGGCGCGGTTACGCACGTTGATGTCACCGAAGTTCAGCCGGAAGTGCATGAAGGCGCGCAGGAACTCGTCATGGTTGCCGATGATGTAGGTCACATCCGTGCCGCGCTTGGCCGCCGTCAGGATACGGCGGATGGCGTTGGTGTGGGCCTGCGGCCAGTACCATTTCTTCTTCAGGCGCCAGCCGTCGATGATGTCGCCGACGAGATAGAGATGCTCGCTCGTATTGGCCTTGAGGAAGGTGCACAGGGCCTCTGCCTGGCTGCCGCGCGAGCCAAGGTGAACATCGGAAATGAAGATCGCGCGATATTTCGGCCGGGCATGGGTCATCACGTTCGCCCCATACGCGGATTTGAAAAGGCTTTTGTGACGGAAAGGCTGCAGATTTGTGACGCCCGCAGCGGCCTAGGTTTCCAGTTCGACGTCCCAGTACAGATAATCCATCCACGTATCATGCAGGTGGTGGGGCGGGAATTTGCGGCCGATTTCCTGAAGCTGGTAATTATTCGGCCGGAAGGGCCTGTGCTGCAGCTGGACATCGGAATGCTTCAGCAGCTTGCCACCCTTGCGCAGATTGCACGGGCTGCACGCGGCGACGATGTTTTCCCATGTCGTGCGCCCGCCCTTGGAGCGCGGAATGACATGGTCGAAGGTGAGATTGTCGGGCGCGCCGCAATAGGCGCACTGGAAACGATCCCGCAGGAACACGTTGAAACGGGTAAAGGCCGGCGCGCGATCCTGGCGGACAAAGTCTCGCAGCGCGATGACGGAGGGAAGACGGAACTCGGTGCTGGGGCTGCGCACGACACAATCGTATTCCGCAATGATATCGACACGATCAAGGAAGACGGCCTTGACCACTTCCTGCCACGGCCACAGCGAAAGTGGATAATAGGACAGCGGCCTGAAATCGGCATTCAGAACGAGGGCAGGCCGTCCATTGGGCGGCGCGGTTATGATCTCAGCCATGGTGACCCCCATGTGGCACGAGAAGACTGGTGACCTGTTTGAACCCGCTGAAGGCAGCACTCCTTTGCTCGTTCGCCCGTCTGATAAGCGATTCTGATCATGAGATTATGACAGTCAGGACCGATTGCAACCGTTCAGGGTCAGGACGGGCTGGGCGCCGCATCGCCGCGATCAAGATGCAGCCACGCCCAAAGCAGGTGCGCCGCAACACCCCGATGGGGCCGCCAGCGCTCTGCATGAGCGGTGAAGCCCTTGATATCCATGCGGGTTTCGTGGCCCGACAGGCGTTTGTGCGCCTCCATCAGACCGACATCGCCGACCGGGAAAGCGTCCATGGCACCGATCGAGTAGAGCAGGAACAATTCTGCCGTCCATGGGCCGATCCCTTTCACCGAGGCCAATTCCTTGCGCGCATCATCCAGCGGGGCATCGCAGACGCGCGGCAGGCTGAGCGTGCCGGCGACGACGGCTTCGGCAATGGAGACGAGATGGCCGACCTTGGGCCGTGACTGGCCGCAGGCGCGCAAGGCTTCAGGATCCGCCGCCAATACCGCCTCGGGAGTGACCGCGCCAAGCAACGCCTCGGTGCGCGCCCAAATGGCAGCGGCCGCCCCGAGTGATATCTGCTGGTGCGTGATCATGCGGGCCAGCATGGCATAGGTTGGGTCACCTGCCCGCCAGACTGGCAGGCCGGTCAGGTCATAGGCGCGCGCAAGGGCGGGGTCTGCAAGGGAAAGGGTTTCACAGGCGGCCTTCAGCCGAGCCTGCGAAGGGCATGTCACAGACCTGGGGCCGGCAGTTCGCCAATGACCACCGTGCCAACCATCAGCTTGTTATTCTCCACAGTGAAGGTCAGGAAACCACCATCGGCTGAGGCCCCTTCCAGAGTCGCCACCGCCGCCTGTTCCTGAATGCGCCAGTAACCGGCCGACTGGAGCGCGGCCTTCAAATCTTCCGCATCATCAATGCGTACGCCGAACGACCCGTTCGCGAGGCCATTCTCAATCGTCACCTTGCCCTTGGCACCAAATTTCAGCGGGCCCCAGTTGAGGAGGGCCTGCCCGATTTCGAGCGCGCCACCTTCCTGCACCATCGCTTTGTAGAAGTATTCCGGTTTGCCGCCGCTGCGGACCCAGGCCGGATAGAAATTGTCGACTTCGCCGATCAGGCGGCTGGCCTGGATTTCCGTACCGAGCCAGGGCGCACTCACAGGCGCCGCATCAAGGGTGAGCGTGTCCCATTGTAGGGCGACAAGCAAATTATCGCTCGTTTCCGGACTGGGGGCGAGGTTCAGCGAGAAACCGCGCGCGGCATAATCATGACCCTCGATCAGCGCCGAGACATCGTTCAGTTCAAGCGCCGCGCGGTGAATGCCATCTTCCGTCCATGACACGCTGGCCGCCGACTTGCCGTCCAGATTGGCGGTGTGGCGAATGCCCATCCGATCGGTCAGCACGCTGCGACCGGGCGCGCGGGCGATAACGTGGTTCCAGTTCCAGGGCTGCATCACCAGTTGCAAGCGTTCGCCTTCCCAACTCGCCGCATTGGGCGGCTGGTAACGCGGCGAGGCCACATCAAGTTCGAAGCGGAACGGATAGCCGCCGACTTCACGCGATTCAAAATCGACAATTGCGCCGCGTGCCCGCTCTGACGCGACCCATTCGTCCACGCCGAGTTCGATTTCGGCGCGCGCATAGATCCAGTAGGCGGAATAGGCCGCGATCACGACAATCAGCAGAATGAAGGGCGCAAACAGCCAGAAGCGCGAGCGCCGCCGCTCTGCCAGTGGCGTTACGAGAGCGGGATCATTCCAATAATCGTTCATGTGACTTGCGGGTCCTGTATCAATTGGGTGCGTCCCTGAGCGGCGAGGCCTTCCCGGAGCAGCGCATCAACGGACGCTTCCATGTCAGCCTGGAGGCGCTGCATCATGATTTTCCGGTCAAGGCCCGCCTCTATCGGGGGCAGGAATTCATAGACGATACGGCCCGGCCGACGACGTGTTCCATGCGCAGGCCAGCAAAGACCAGCATTTGTCGCCACCGGCACGATGGGCACGCCCAGCGCCTTGTAAAGGCCAACCACGCCGGCGGCATGATAGTTTGGCGCGTCCCCAGGGGCCGTGCGGGTGCCTTCCGGAAAGATGACGACCTGACGCCCTTCGGCCGCGCGTCTTTTCGCAGCGGCGACCATGGCGCGCAGCGTTTTCGTGGTGCCAGCGCGGTCAATCGGGATCATGTCGCTCTTCAGGGCATACCAGCCGAGGAAAGGATACCAGAGCAGCTCGCGTTTCATGACGATTGCCGGATCGGGCGTTACGATGAACGGCACGAAAATGTCGAACATGCACTGGTGCTTGCCAGCATAGATGAACGGCCCGTCGGGCAGGTTCTCGATCCCGCGAATTTCGGTTTCGATGCCGCAGATCATTTTCATGCCCCACCGCAGGGCGCTGGCATAGGTCTTGATGCCCCACATGGTGACCCGGCGTGGCAGGACCAGCCCGATCACGAAGATCGAGCCCATCAGGGCCATCGTGCCGTAAAGATAGGCAACAAAGAGGAGGGAGCGCAGCTGCATCATGACGTTGCACGTTTAGCCGCTCAACCGAGAGCCGTCACCCGCCACTTTGCCCATTCTGTCAGTACGCCGCGAAACGATTTGCTATCCCGTAAAATTGCGGACGGATCGACCACCGTGCGCACCGGATAGGGCTGGAGCTCTATATCCGGCATGGCCCGCTGCAGCAGGATCAGGCTGCGCGGCATGTGATAGTCGGATGTGACGATAATCAGCTGCGTATAGTTGCGCTCGTATGCCCAGACAGCCGCCTCTTCTGCATTGCCGATTGTGGTTTCGGCCCGGTAGCCGATGTCGACACAACAGGCATAGGTTTCCGGCGCGCCACCTGCGAGGGCAACCAGATCATCCATGACGACATCGGGATTGACCCCGGAAATCAGCAGACGCTCTCCATGGCCATCGGTCACAAGGCCGACGCCCGCTGCAATGCGCAGGCCCGAACCGCCTGTCAGGGCCACGATGGCGTCAGCCTGCCGGGCGATAGCTGGCACGGAGTCTGCCGCCCGGCGCGCAAACATGAAGAAGTCGAACGCCACCAGCCCCAGCAGCAGGAAGATCAGCGCCGGGAAAATGCCAGGGCGACGCCTTGAGAGGGACCGATCAGCGCTCACATCATGCCTTTCAGCGCGCGGATCACCGTGATCCGGGCAGCCAGTCGGGCCGCAAAGCCGGCGATAACCGGTGTGGTAACGAGAATAACGAGGTCGAGGAAATCGAGACTGAGTTCGGGCAGAAGACCCGCGCGCGAGCCATGTGCCTGAACGGTAAAGATCATCAGCGCAGCTGCGCCGAGCGCCATCAGCGCGCCGACCGAGCCTGCACGCAGTCCGAGAACCCAGAAGCGCCGCTCGAACAGACCGGCAATGAAGCGGTCACGCGCGCCGGCAAGGTGCAGGACATCGACAATGTCACGGCGGGCCAGAAGCGCGGCATGAGTGGCAAAGGCGATGACGGCGACAGCCGTTGAAACCAGCAGGGCCACCGCGATGAGGGCCGTCAGGCGGGCGACACCCAGCACGCGGCGCACATCGCCGGCCCAGTCGGCATGTTCGTCAACGGCGCTGGCAATGCCGGCTTCGGTCAGGTTTCGCGCGATTGTCGGGCCCATGTCGGGAACAGCCGGATCGGCCTCGACCGCGATCAGCTGCGGCAGGGGCAGACTGTCGGGCAGGCCGCGGCTGCCGAAATTCGGTTCAAGCAGCGCGTCAATCTCGTCCTTGCTGAGGACGCGTGCTTCGCGCACGCCGTCGATCTTCGCGATCAGCCGGCTGGCCTCATCGGCGCCGCGGCGGTCGACATCCGGCAGGCTGACAGTCAGTTCGCCCTGGACCTCGGCCGTCCAGCTCTTGGCGGCCCCATAAGTCGACTTGGCCGACAAAGCCGCAAGCGCAGCGAGAAAGCAGAGCGCGCCAACAACGAAGAACAGGGCGGCTTCGCGGACATCCTCGACGGGCAGAAGCGGAGTTTCCTTGGCCATTCTAACCCTCCAGACCCGGATCGGTGCGGCGCCGTGCCACTTCGCCGCCAAACTCGACATCCTGGACGAGCAGGCGATTGCTGAGGCGGTAAACGGGCGCCTCGACCTGGCGGACCAGACCGAGATCATGCGTGGCAATGATGACGGTTGTGCGGCGTCGTTTGTTCAGTTCAAGGAAAAGCCGCATCAGGCGCGTGCCCATTTCGGGGTCGACGTTGCCGGTTGGCTCATCCGCGATCAGGATATCCGGCTGCGTCACGACGGCGCGGGCAATAGCCACGCGTTGTTGTTCACCGCCCGACAACGTGGGCGGCTTGGCGTGAAGGCGCTGGCCGAGGCCCACCCAGGCAAGCAATTCTTCAACATCGGCGCGATAGTCAGACTCCCGCCGCCCCAGAACGCGTAATGGCAGGGCGACATTCTCATACGCGGACAAGTGTTCGAGCAGGCGGAATTCCTGGAACACGACACCGACGCGTCGGCGCAGGGCCGAAAGCTGGTCGCGGGTCAGGTTGCTTGTGGGCCGGCCGAAAAGCGAAACTTCGCCGCGGCTGGGTTTCAGCGCCAGATAGAGCAGTTTCAGCAGACTTGTCTTGCCAGCACCGGATGCACCGGTCAGGAAGCTGAACGATCCGGGTTTCAGGACG
>TARA_R110000764_G_scaffold83328_5_pt1 | contig 28853 bp, 27 predicted proteins | sample TARA_R110000764 | Tara Oceans TARA_R110000764 (sample SAMEA4398111) | marine metagenome | biome: Polar Biome; feature: [SRF] surface water layer (ENVO:00010504); material: water (ENVO:00002006), including particulate matter (ENVO:01000060) such as... | depth 5 m | reverse complement strand
GGTGTCCTTGTCCGAGTAAACGCTGGTCATGCGCGCTGCATACCGGCACAGGTCAGGCGTCAGCTCGCGGTCAAGGAATGTGCGCACGTCCTCGCGGAAGCGCTCTTCTTCGGGTTGGAAATTCAGCTTCATGGGGCTTCCGTCTGAGCACAAATTACAATAACTAATGATAATAGATATAGGGATGGTGACTCACGCGCCACCCAAAAATAGAGAGAGGGAGCAAATGGCAAAACAAAGCATGCTCGAAGGGGTCCGGATCGTCGATCTGACAAGCGTTGTGTTTGGTCCCTACGCCACACAGATCCTCGCCGACCTCGGCGCCGACGTCATCAAGATCGAGGCGCCGGAAGGTGATCCATTCCGCTATTCCGGCAAACCTGCCCACTCACGCGGCATGTCCCCAGGATTTTTTGCGCTTAACAGGGGAAAGCGGTCGGTGATGCTCGACCTGAAGCGGGAAGAACACCAGAAAATCATGCGCGACCTGCTCAAGTCCGCAGATATATTCATTCACAATGTGCGCCTGACGGCGATCGAGAAACTCGGCTTTGGACCGGACTCGGTGAAAGCCATCAACGACGATCTCATCTATGTTCATTGTGTCGGCTTTGGCACAGGCGGCCCTTATTCGGGTCTGCAGGCGTATGACGACGTCATCCAGGCGGCCAGCGGCACGGCAACCTTGACAGGACGCGCCGACGGTACTGGAAAGTCACGGTATCTGCCATCGCTCGTGGCGGACAAGGTGGCCGGCCTCCATGGCGCTCAGGCAGTTCTCGCAGCCTATATCCACAAGCTGCGCACCGGCGAAAGTCAGTTCGTCGAAGTTCCGATGTTTGAGTCGTTCACGCAATTCATGCTTCTGGAGCACCTTGCTGGGCTGACATTCGATCCACCAAATGCCTCGGCCTGTTACGCCCGCCAGATAGACCCGGATCGCCAGCCATTCCCGACAGCTGATGGCTTTGTCAGCATTGTACCCTATACTCCACAGGCGTGGCACACGGTATTTGACGTACTGGGTGAGCCAGAATTCATCACGCGATCCGAATTCGAAACGCCGCTCCTGCTCTATCGCAACCAGGCCATGCTTTACCAGCGCACCGCAGAACTGACGCCCTCGCGCACAACGGCGGAGTGGACAGAGCTTTTCAACTCAGCACGCATACCGTGCATGCCTGTGCGTGATATCTCCGATATCCTGAACGATCCTCACCTTGAAGCGACAGGATTCTTCGAAAGGCGATCACATCCCTCGGAAGGTGACTATTTCAGCATGCGATCGCCAATCCGCTACGGGGCATACGAAGGCGGCAAGATGCGTCATCCGCCCCATCCTGGTGAGCACAGTGATGAATTCCTACAAACCTCAGCTCCCGGAGCGGATCACCAGACATGATGGAACGAACAGGACAATGCTTGTGCGGTGCGGTCCGCTACAAACTGACAGGAGAGCCGATTGCCACGGCGGTTTGCCACTGCAAGAACTGCCAACGCCAATCGGGTAGTGCCTTCTCACTCGTCGTGATAGCTCGAAGCAGCACGGTCACGATCGATGGTGCATTCAAGACCTATCTGGACACGGCAGACAGCGGCGCGAATCTGGAACGTTGCTTCTGTCCTGAATGCGGATCTGCCCTCTTCTCACACCAGCCTGCCACACCCGGGATCACCGTCATCAAGGCTGGCACATTCGATGATACGACCTGGCTGCGGCCTCAGCTCCATATATGGTGCAATAGCGCCCAGTCATGGGTCGAGATTCCCAAAAGCCTCCCGCACTTCGCCGGGAACGCTCCAACCGGCTAAACGGGGCGTTGTCGTTAGCCTACCCCTGGTCGGAATCGGGGCAATGGCGACACGATTTTGCCGAATATCAACCGACTCGCAAGCACTTGCTGCCGAGGCATGATGCCCGATTTCGGACCTCGGCGAACTCAGTTCACCACTGCCGCTCGGTGATAAGTGGTCCCCGAAGACATCTGAGAACCATGGCCAGCATGCCCCGCCCAATTGCCTCAAAAATTGGCTCCACGCGACTCAATCCGTGCAGCTTATTTTGAACCCGCACTAGACGTCCTCTTCACCCCCGAAGCCATAACGCGCAGGTGTCAACTTGCGCTGCGTCCGATCGGCTACGGGCAAATGAACCGACAACAAGTCGACGATGGCTTGATTGAAGGCATCGTTTTGATCTCCCGAAACCATGTGGCCCGCACCTTCCAGTTCCGCCACCACAAGGCCCGGAATGTGGTTTCGGAACGATTTCACGGTTTGCGCTGTCACGACATCGCTTTGAAGACCGCGGACAAGAAGCACCGGCAGACCCAGCGCCGCCCGCAATCCTTCGAGCGTCGATGCCATAATTGCACGCTACCGGTCGATGTCCAGATCCACCATGCCTGGGTCCCAATGCCAATACCACCGCCCGTTCGATCGCCGACGGAGGTTTCGCATCAGACCGGAAACATCCTTCGGCCTTGGCCGCGCAGTATTGTAGGCCGCGACCGCATCAGCAGCCTCATCAAGACTTGCAAACCCTCCAAGTCCGCTTTCCATGAAATCACGAACGCGTTGCATCCCTGACCGCTCGGATTCAGGGGCAATATCAACCAGGTCAAGGGCTGCGGACCCAAACTCCTCACTGATGCCATAGAGAGCAGTACCCCCGCCCATTGAGGCACCGACAATCGCCACAGGCGTCGTCGCATGCGACACAACGTTCCGCATGTCAGTCCATCGCCGCGTGATCGGATACCGATTATTGCCGGACCAGTCGCTATCACCATGACCGCGCGCATCAAAATTTATGACGCGGTATCCCTCGGCTATCAGGCGGCTGAATGCGCCCGACCATGAGTCGGATCAGGACGAGAGCGACGAATGACTTTCGCAATAAAAACAGCGCGCTGGTGATCTTTCGTGATCAACAGCTGACACGCAAAATCGTTCAATTGCAGAGTTCGCGTGTCAGCTGCGTGTCAGTTTGAGCTCGCCCGATAATCAATCGTGTGGCCGGGTATATTTCATCGAAGCTTTGTCTTGGTTTGGCCTCGAATATCCCGAATCCACTCGAAGTGAAGACCGCGAGCAGGGGTGGGAAATATGTAGGTGTCTCTAGATGAATGCGGAATCGATAGGGTCGTAAGGTTTGTGAAATGCTTGGCTCTGGTGGTCCAGCCTTGGTGTTAAAATCCAGCGGCGATGAAATGCTTGGCTCTGGCGGCGTACGCCATGAAAGCCATCCAGTTTGTTTGGTAGGCTACGACAAGCAGCGCAATTCACAATTTTCTTTGCATTTTTCTCGGAATTAGCTTCTTTGTAACGAAATCGCGCTTGCATCTGCTCGTGCTATCTGTTTTTCCATTTTGGGGGGCTGGGTTTCCGCACCTTAAAATCGCACGTTCGCCTAGCTTCTAGCGCATTTCGTGCTTAAGTAATATTCGTAGATCAAATTCCGCAAAGCGGCAGGGAAATAAAATGCGTGGATATCCGACTGGTTGGTAGCGACTCTTGTGCTACTCACGACAACTCCAGAATTCTTCTGAACGCCCTTTTTTCGTGCAAATCGTAGAATGCTTGAGTGACACCTTCAGCATCACTGCCCAATGCGGCATCCCTTGCTCGCGCGCATATTTTGAGGCCGCAACGGACGACATCTGCGCTCTCGCCACAGCAAATTCGGACAGCCCCGAGCGTGTCGATAATTGGTCCCAATACCTCATCCGGCAATGATTTGCCTTCGATCTCGTCTATGAGTTGAAGAGCATCGGTGCCACACTTGAAAGAAGCAGTAGCGTCGACTAGGCCACCACCGATAGCCTCGTCGTAATGCCGATGGTAACAGGCTTCGGACTGGAAGTACGCGAGGTTTGCCGAGGCTTTTATAATGCCTAGCTCATCATGCTCTTTCTTAAAGCTATCAAGAATCCATGTTCCGTCATTTATGGCTTCGTCGTATTCGCCGAGAGCCATGGCGGTAACCGATCTTTGAATCACAATAGATCGCTCGGACACTCCTGTACCGCTGCTCGGTACTGCTAGCGATATTTCGTCCCTCCAGCTATCAAGCGCATCCAGAGCGCGATCATTGAGGTCTGCGTAATCCCGGTTTAAGGCGAAAATCGCCATGAGTCGACAATAGTTGGCACCATAACCCTTTTCGACTTGATAAGCATCCAACATGCTTTCGAATTCTCCGACGATCGCATCCTCAAGCTCACGGGTCGCAAGTTCAGATTCATGTGCGTTGAAGAAATGTAGAATGTTGACGGTCCGTTCGCACGGCTCTGATTTCAGCTGGAATATCATGGCCATTCTGGCCGATTTCCGGCGCTTTACATCCAAGAGCCAAGCGTCGGTGATTAGCTGCTTCAAGAGCTCGCTCTGCTCATCAAGCAGGTTGAGCGTCTGAGCCAATTTTTGCATATGTATCGTTAGTCGCTGGTCAATTGATCCAGCCGGCTTGTACGTGAGGTCGTGGGTTTTAGTACCCCACGCCTGGGTCAGAATGGTCTTCAGCTGCAGCTCACATTTTAGTCCCGCGAATCGTCCCGCCCCGTCGACCACCACGTGATACGCGGAGTAGCCGGCTGACTTTTGAGGGTCGCGATAGTCTGGTTCGCGAAAACTGAAGTCGGCAGTTCCACCAATGACCTTAATGAAGTCGACCAATTTTTCGAGATCGGACGGATAGTAACAAATCACTGAAGCGGCAGCGATGTCGTGTATATCTCCAGGCTGATAAATTTTGGTGTCCCTAGGATCATTTCTCCATTTATGGAGCTTTATTGCTATTTTCTTGTCCGATTTTATTGGTTGGTTTTCGTCAGAATCCGCCCTTGAGAACACGGATTGAACACAACCGGAAAGCTCCTGCCGGTAACGTGCTTGCTGAAAAAAGAGCTTCACTGAATTTTGGAGATCTTTGTACTTTTTTCGCTTCCCTCCCTGATCCATATACTTCGACACACGGAGCAGTTCTCCAGAGTATACCCTATTCATTGCAACGCCCCCGCGGTTGAATCGTTGGTCGGAAGCCTACTTGTCGGGGTAACTTCATTCAATCGAAAATCGCTGAAGCGCTTTGGGAGTTTCAATAGAAGCACCGTCTCAAGCACTGCAATTGTGCAGTGTCCGGTAGGTTCTGGCAGGTGCTGAGAGGCTGATAGCACCAGGGAACGCTGGAAGCGCATGCCACGATTGGCCCAAAATTAACACAATAAAGCAAGGTCTTGATACTTGGGAGTCTGTTGCTCTATCCTGCTGAGCTACGGGATCACAGCCTGCAATTACAACAGGTAGGGTGGCAGGGGAACTCAGGCAGACGGGCACAAGCTACGGTCTGGCGGATCGTTTTGGTTAAAACGGGGCCTTGCCACGACTCATCCGGTGAATTGGCACACCTTCTGGTCTCACTCGCCAACGATTACGTGCGGCAGTCTTGGGTGGCTTGATCCCTTGGGGTATCCAGTAGCCAACGCCCGGCCAGTAAGCGATGAAGTTTCCTCGGTCCCGGAGGCGACGGATGGCCGCGCACTTGTCCCTCGGGGAGGGCAGTCATGATGGATAGCGGGTCTAGCTCCAAGGGACCAGAATTCAAGGTCTGCAAGATGTGCGCGTCAATATTCATCCATCAATAATATCCGCCGAAGGTTGCGTGATCATTAAACCCCAGAGCGGGCGAGGCGGCAAATTGGTTCAATTTTATGAGCCAATACGGTACAGTCTTAAATGGAAGAGATTCGGGCAATCACGGACAAATATGACGCCGAATATGTTGAGGGAGAGCTCAGCAACTTAGATGGATTAAACCGGCTCGCTCTAACTTTCTTCAAAGACGTCACAGCAATCTATGACTGTATCACGCGGATTCGGAACACAGTCCGCAACCCCAGTGGGTTCAGTTTGGACGACGCACCTATCCTTGGGCTTCTGGTCAAGGTTTGGAAGCTAATGAAGGAAGTGATCCGCTACTATGAAGACGACAACGCCGAAATTATCAGTGTTCTCGAACGGCCGCTGATCGAAGCGGCAGTGACTGCGTCGTTTCTCATGGGGTCTGATCGAAAGGTGATCGAGGATTACCGAAAGTGCTCCTATAAAGACCGACTGCGAATTCTAAGGCAGTTGGAAGCTGGCTCCCCGTTCTTTGAAACTAAGGCTGGCCAACGGTTGCTAAAGTCAGTGCGCGAGAAGTTGGCGATTGAGAAATTACAACCAACCGATTTTCAAGCGCAAAAGGACAATAACTGGAAACTCCAAGGCAAGACTTTCTACCAAATCTTCTCTGAAGTCGAACACGCCGATCTCTATTCAGTGACCTACGGGATGATGTCGGAATCTATACATGGATCATGGAGCGAGTCGCTGGACTGGTGCCTGTCAAGCAACACCGATGGCACCTATTCTTCCTACCCGTTTCATCATTCTCCTGACGTGCGATACATTTGCCCAACTCTGCGGTTCACGAACAAACCATATCGCCTATGGTTGCAACGCATCGATGCCTATGACGACAACCTGGCCGAAGTTCTCAACTGGGTTGAGCGAGTTAACACGGCTTTCTTTCGGAAGTTCGATGCGCTCTACGACGGCCACGAAATTCAACTCAATCCTGAGCCGTGAAAGCGCCAATGGACAAATTGTTGTTGATGGCTCACTCTGGTGCCGTCGAATCAAGCGCCCGGCCTCACTGCTTGGATAACCTTGTTCGACAAAGAAAATCGTGCCGCCAAGGCCGCGAAAAAGGCATGAGCCATGAACGGCTCAGAAAGTTGGGAGCCCTCAAACGGCCAACCCGGCCCCGGCTAGCCCCCGGGAAGCGCGCGGAACAGCGGATGTGACACGATACTCTGCGAGCTGATTCTAGATCAGCTCAATGGGGGCGATAGACCCGCGAGCGGCGCTCAAACCGCAACGTGGGGGCCAACACCGCAACCCGATGGGTCTGCGGCGCGCCGCGACCCGGAGGACCTAGCCATGGATCTTCGGTTCACGGTTTCGTTGAAGGTCGACAAGGCTGTACTGGCGCGAATTGTGCTGATGCTGCTCTTGTTCCTTCGATAGACGAGACTGGAGACGTGGGGCAACCCGCGTCTCCTTTTCCGTCAAGGGCCTAGGCCAGCTCGTGTTCAATGTTGAACTTGGGTTCGCCGGAGAATTCCCAGAGGCGCTCAAGCATCCCCACCATCGCGTCGTCCTGACTTCCGAACCAAGTCACCACGAGCACGCCCTTGTGGTCGTGCAGGCGCGCGATCCTCTCACAGACCGGCTCGACGCCGAACTCAAGGATCATTCCGGACATCACGCGGTGCAATCGGGCCTGACGCCCAGTGTCGTTCTCGTAGTTCGTAATTTGGGTCATCGTTTTCTCCTCTGTGACCGTGGTATCGTACTCCGACTCAACACGTGAACCGCGAATCATCGGACATACGAAGGATCATATGAATGCATAGATCCGCTCGCCGTCGTCCGTCGTCCTGATTCCGTAACCATGCGCCTTGTGCGCGAGCCCAATGATGTCCCGTACACGCTGAGAGACGTTGCCTTTCTTGCTGAACGCCAGCACCACAGCGACGATCTCGGCGTAGGACGCGCCCGCTGGCCGGAGCATGAGCCCATTGCACTGGGCCCGCTGGGTGCCCTCTCTGGGTGGCGAGAGCTCCGCGAGAGGCGCGCGGGCGGGTGTTCGGGAGAACGGGCCGCTCTTGGGCTCGAGGCGAGCGAGCAGCTCCGCTGCGCGGCGCTCGGCAGTGGCACGGTCCCGGAACTTGGTGACTGGCTTCTCGCCCAGGGTGGTGGCGGCGTCGTTGTAGGTGGCGACGAGTGCTTTGAGAGTAGGCATGATTATCTCCTTGGCTGGCGGGGCGAGCAGCCTCATGCCAAGATCGATCTCGTGGCAGAGATCAGAAGACAATCGAATATAAAATCGTCTGATCAATTGGGGGAAGTAATGGGAAAAAATATAGCTTGGCTCAAAGAGCAGATTGAATGGGCGTTTGGACTCTGGATACAGATCCGTCCGGCGCGCACTCAACGATACGCGGGATATGTCATATTGGCTGGTCTGGGATTGTTGGTCCTCAGCTTCAATGATTTCGCATTCGATCTAATATTGGTCCGTTTAGGATTCTCACGAGACGGACTCAACGCACCTACGTTCGGGGTCATTCTGATTTCAATCGGCTTCCTGGCAATGCTGGGAGACAAATTGGTCGATCGCTATCCTAGTGAAACGCGGCTTCAGGATCGTGATCTCTACAATCAAATCAAGACTATCCTTCCTTGGACGGCCTTGGATGGTATGCTGAACAATCTTCACAATCATTGGTACTGGAATGAAGAGTCGTCTAAGGCAGATGAGTTGATCTACTTCGCGAGTGATGAAGCCAATAAGTTCGTGGACCGACGCATGAAAAATGTATTCCAGAAGTATGTCGCTGAGCTTCACAAATTAAGACGCCATATGGCTCTTAAGTTCTTTCCGGAGGAAGGTCGAGTAGATCGATTCTTGATGCTTCCTGATCTATCTCCGGATAGGACTGGCCAACACAATCAAAGATACGCCGAAGCGGAAGCGACACTCAACGAGTTAGTGAAGGCCGTGGAGAACTCTTACAACAAATTCATAGCTGCAGGACGAGACAGGGGAATGGTGGATAGGCAGGAACAGCAGCCCAGAGTCGGTGGAGCGAACGGCGGCTAGATTCCCCGGCTTGATATGTGCGACCGGCACGTATCGCAGAAGCGAGGGCCGTGACGGGTCGTCTCAAACTCCTTTCGGCACCGCAGGCAGGCTCGGGTGACAATCGTCGCGGTGACGGCACGCTCTTGCTCCGGTGAGGCCTCGCTCGCTTCTGGGAGCCGCTTGAGAGGTGGTGTCTTGGGGCGTGGACGACGCGGAACCTGCTTCTTGGCAGGAGTGACGACATCGACACTCTCGCCCATCAGTTCACCCTCAACATGAAATACGCGTGCGCCTGGGTAGCCCGAGGCGACAATCTTGACGCCCCTGCGCCGGAGGGCGTCGATGCGGCCACGCACCTGACGGGGCTGACCTGAGCCCTTTGGCTCCCTCATTCATTTCGAGATTCTGCCCTTTTCATAGTGCATGGTTTGAGATCTGGCGAGCGCGTCGGGAGCGTTGCTCCCCACAAGCTCGAGCGAGCGGCGCGCTGCGGGCGTCAGCCCGCCCAGCTTATAGTTTTAGCCTGACGCCTGGACCACCATCTTTGCTTTCCTCCGGGTCGAGGAAGACAACACCACCGGCTTCCAGGGCCCGGCGCACCGCGTCCACATTGGCCTCCGTACTTGCCGAAGGTCCCCGGGAACCCTCCATCCTACGGACGGTAGGCACTGACAGTTTCGCTACCTCGGCCAATTTTGGCTGCGTCCAATCCAGAAGGGCGCGAGCGGCACGAATCTGAGCGGAGGTAATAATTGTCATTTTCTTTTTGCGATCATATTTACTTAAAACGATCACGCTGATATGCTGCGTGAACCTAAACGACTCACATGTACCATAAAGGCAAACCGATGTCGCGATGCCCTTCTGGCGCGGCGGATGCTGATTCACGCGCTATTTTTGAACTCTCACGCCGGCAAATTATCGCGGGATCACTTGCCCTCGCAGCCGTACGAGATATCCCCGCACGGATGGATCCATCTGTCGACGCTTGCAGATCCTGGCTTGGACTGGAGGAAGAGCACCAGGCTCTGATCAGGCGTTGGCAGGCGCTCGACACCTACCTCATCCGAGAGCGCTACTGGTGCGATCTTTCCCGGCAACAATACGCCGTCATTCCTGAAGCTGTGGAGTTGGAGGCCATCGAACACCGGCTGGAAGCCTTGTATGAGACGCGGCAAGAACTTCTCGCGACCCTGCCAAATGTACCCGCAACGACACAACAAGGTCTCGTCCTAAAGCTTGCCATCCTCGCGATCATCGTGATGCCGGACGAGAACGAACAAGCCCACAACCTGATAATGAGCGCCCTGCATGATCTGGAGACTTCAGCAGTGTGATATGCGCGCTTCGTTCCTCCCGTCGGCTACGATGAGACCGAGCGGCCATTTTGCTCAGGGAAGACCACCGGGGCGGTTCAATCTCACTTCTCAAAGCTTGTTGAAAGCATAGGCGGTCACCCAATCTGGCTCAGAATATGCATCCTGCACCGCCATGTCGGGCGCATCAGATCAGACCGCATTGACCACGCTTACCCTAACCGTTCGCGGAAAATCGGCGAACGACCGCCTCCTGTTTGGCCGTGCCTTCCATTCACGCGGGCTGCCTTATCGGGGTGCAAAGCACCTCTTCAAACCGGGACAAGTCTTCGGATTTGCTCGCTGGCGCGGGGATCGCTTAGGCACGCAGACCTGGCGCGTCGTGGTCGCCGCAGCAGGTCATCCGGGAGAGCAACTGACCCGGATTCCAGGTCTCAAACCCGGCGCCCATTTACTGCTCCACGCCTTCGGAAAGACCCGCGCCAGGCGTGCCCTGCGTGCGATTGATGTGCTCTCTGCCGCACACATTTTGCACGAAATCCACCCGGCCTACTGGCGTCATGCTCATGCGCAGATCGCGAGCAATCTTCCGCTCGATCCCTACGACCCTGACGTGTTTGCCTCGCTTGACCTGGCAAGGTCTCTGTCATGAGCTTCGCACACTTTTCAATTGTGGACCCGGTGGCAAAGTCAGTGAGGGAAGTAGCGCAAGATAAAAGCATCCGTGTCCAGAGGACACGGGATGGTAATGGGGATCAGGGGTTTTCACGAGTCAGAGCATTGGATGGCGTGAGTCGCGGAATTGGCTGGATTGCAGTCGCCATGGGCGATTACGCGCGAGTCGGATTTGGCACCATTTGTACACACATGGGCGGCCTTTATGTCCGGATCGCCAGTAATCATTGCGATTTCGCCCGTGGCAGGCACGGTTCCCCATGAGCGGCGGGGATGACGACTTCCGGCCCCGGCTCGGGCGGATCGGCAACCGGTCTGGTGGCACCAGGGGCAGCATGCGGGCTTTCCTTAAAGGCGCGCGGGCGAACGGAAATGCCAGGCGAAGAGCTTCGCCTGCGTCCCGGAGTGGTTTTACCGGCGGGCGAAGGGCGATCATCCAGGCGCGATTTGTAAAGCTTGGCGGAGGTGGCATGGGCGCCCAGCGCGCGCATCTCCGTTATCTGCAAAGAGAGGGGGCCGGCAAGGGCCAGGAACGGGCCGAATTCTATGACGCAGAGCGCGAGGGCGTTGCTGGCCAGGACTGGCTCGAAAACACGAAGGATGACCGCCACCATTTCCGGTTCATTGTCTCTGCCGAAGACGGGCAGAAGCTTGACGATCTCAAGCCCTTCATCCGGGACCTCATGGGCCAGATGGAAATCGATCTTGAAACCCGGCTCGACTGGATCGCGGTTGACCATTTCAACACTGAGCATCCCCACACGCATATCGTGATGAGCGGACGGCGGGACGATGGCCGCGACCTCGTTATTCCAAGAGAATATTTGTCCCACGGCATGCGCGAGCGCGCAGGTGCCATACTGACCCGCGATCTTGGCCTGCAGACGGCCCAGGAACTGGATGCAAAACTGTCGGCCGGGATCAGCGAGCGACGGGTGACAGGGATCGACCGGGTTCTGGCCCGTCAGGCAGGCGACATTGGCGAGGTGGATCTGGGCCAGGTCCGGCGACACCGGGAACACTATCAGGCGCGTCTCCGCTTTCTTGAAAGCCATGGGCTCGCAGAGCCTGTTAGCGGCACGCTATGGCAGGTCGAGGAAGGGCTGACTGAGAAGCTTGCCGCACTGGAGCGCCAGGACGTCATTGCCGCCCGCATTGAGAAGGGTCTCAGCGTCGCAGGCCTGGAGCGGGTGGCAGCCCTGCCAGACGAGCAGGAGCGAAGCCCTCGCGCCGTGATAGGAAAGCTTCTGGTGATCGCGCGCAATGACGAGATCTCGGATCGCTCGCATGCGATCATCGACGGGCTCGATGGCCGCGTGCATCACTACGAACTCGGATCAAGCCATACTTCCGGACTGGAACCGGGCGACTTTGTTCAGGCCAAACCTCGCGCACGCGGCGCATCCGAGATGGACCGCGCTATCGAGGACGTCGCAAACGCATATGGCGGGACATATTCGGCGCACTATCACCGCGAGCATGACCCCACCGTCAGCGACAAGGATCTGGGGCTCATCCGCAACCGACTGACTGCCCTATCCCGGCAATCACTGGTCATGATGGACGGCGAAGAGCGATTTGACGGCTGCATGGACCTCTCCCGCCGTGTTGAGGCGGTTGCCGCACGCACGGCCAAACGCTCGCCGACAATGCTGCTCAGAATGGACACGATCAGCCTGGAGGCGCAGGTGAACGCGCAAGGCCTGACTTGGCTTGATCGTCACCTGGCTGGTGAGACCAGTCAGCAGGTGGGTTATTCCGGGCTTGGGGGCGAGGTGCGCGAGCTTGCGCAGCAGCGACGGGCCGTACTTGTCGCGCGCGGCATCGCGCAAGCGGGCCGGATCGGGCCATTGGAACCGAAGGCGATAGAGAAGCTGCACGTCCAGTCCATGCATGACTATGGCCGCGCCTATGCCGGAGAAAGTGGCATGGCCTTTGTTCCGTATCAGCCAGGCAAGGAGGTTTCCGGCAGGGTGATGCCCGTCAACGATGGGCATGGTTCGGTATTTGCCCGGATCGAATATGCCAGGCAGTTCACGCTTGTCCCATGGTCGCGTGATCTGGAAGGCATGCGGGCGAGGCAGGTTACCCTCTCCTGGTCGCTCTCGCGTGGAATCCAGATGACGCGTGGGCGGGACCTCGGGTTCAGCCGCTGAGGTCTTCTGAACGCAGACCCTTTCCAACTTATGTTGCAAGCGTACGAAGCGGTGGCGCCCGTGAGCTAGGAGTGTGCCGGGAATTGGCAGCGACAACTGCGGCAAAATTGCCACTGGGCATTCAAAAATAATTAATGGAACCTACCTATCATATTGACAGTTGAGATGCTATCAAGTTGATAGGAGATGTGTCTGATGATTTAACACCCAAGCCGGTGCATATCTATGCAAAAAGACCGGAGATGCTTGAGCGCAAAATACAAGCGCTCGCTACTGATTCCGAAAATGTTCTGATCCCAACGGATCATTCATGCGAGCGTCAGGACGAGCGCGGCATAACAGACAAAATGATTTTCGAAGCACTTCGCACGGGTCACATACAAGATGTGCGGCCGGGAAACGGAGTCGGAGAATGGAATTGTAAGATGACGAAACGAGTGAAAGGAAAGAGGGAAGTTGGTGTGGTCACCGTTCTGTTGGCCGGAGACCGCCTTTTGGTCGCAACTGTCGAGTGGGAGGACATGCGATGAGTAAGAAGCGCATTTATTCTTGCGGGGACGCCGCTGAGAAAGATGCCTATCACTACACCCAGTGCGGTCTGGACAACGTCTTTCTGGTGAGCGGATACACACGCGAAGAAGTAGATGGAAAAGAATACGTTCGCATCATGAACGTTGAGGGGCTTTGGAAGGCGATTGGCATTTCTATAGCTACGGAATTAAGCTCACTGGCTCCTGAAGAAATTCGATTTCTTCGGAGCCACATGGAGCTGACCCAGCCAGAGTTGGCCAAAAAGCTGGGAGTGGACGTTCAAACCTTCGCACGATGGGAGAAGAACCAGACCCAATTGTCCGGCCCAGCAGATCTTGCCATCAGAACACTGTTCTTGACCTCACCTGTGGCTCAGCCGGAAGGTAGTGAAATAATCGGTGACCTTTACGCGATTATAGAAAAGCGGGAAGACGTAACCAAGCCCGATTTCAGTGCTAAACGGCTGATCAGAACTATGGACATAGCTGGAAACAAGTGGACCACTTCTACTGATTCAAACCAGCTGGAACTACAAGGAATGCGGTAAGGTCCAAACTAACGTATTTACTTTGAGCCGCCGGGTTATGCATTACTCCGGCGGCTTTTTCATATCTCAAACTCTTGCTAATCCGCATAGTCGCCCGCGGCACATACTCCGCGTCTCTGCCCATATACACCCGCTCTGCAATCTCCCGACTGGTGAGTGGCCTGCCTGCGGCTTCCAGCGCGTTCGATCCTGTCAAGGCTGGCCGTTGGCCACCGCTTCCCGGCGTGCGGCCTTGACAGGACCGACCGCGCGCGGGAACACAAATGCTCCCAAACGAAAGTGTCGCAACGGTCTATTTGGATCTGATTGATCCGCTTTCGCCTGTCAGGCGATGTGAATTTCAGCAAGCAGCGCGAACGGCGAGCACACCGATGCAAGCACTCGCAAACACTACAGATTCCTACCTAATTCCCCCCAATTTTCTCACTTGACGGATGGATGCCCCTTTCCGCACACTGAGGGCATGTTTGTAGAGTTTTTTCCTCACAGAATGCGAGGCGGATCATGAAACACCGCCTCATTGCTTATGTCGGAGGAGAGCTTCACTCCAAGGTCGTCGCCGCTGGATCGAAACCTGGTCAGTCCCAATCGGCCATCATAGAAATGGCGCTGAAGGCGTATTTCTCCCTCGCGCTCGACCATGCCCGCGAGTCCGGCATGATCCGGCGCCAGGACGACATCCTGCGTGCGCTGGCCCGCATTGAGCGCGACCAGCAGGCGCATATGGAAATGACCGACCTCATCGCCTGGTATGAACTCCTGTTCTCCCCGCCGATGACCGATGAGCAGATCAATGCTGCGGTCGCAGATACGAGGAAACGCCACGCAAAGTTCCGCAAGGCTGTTCAGAACCGGCTGGGCTCCGGGCGCAGACTGCTCGGCGAGGCGCTGGCGGATGCGGTGTTCAGCGAGGATGATTTTGTGTCGATGCAGGATACGCGGCAGTGAAACCTGGCGACACCCATCCTGGTCCGGTCGACCCTGACCAGCTCTTCACCCCGGAAGAGGCTGCCGCCTTGCTCAACGTGAAACCTCAGACCCTCGCCAAATGGCGGATGGGAGGACGAGGCCTTGGCCCACATTTCGTGAAAGTCGGAAGAGCGATCAGATATCGCCGCGCAACGCTGGTGTCATTCATTGAAGGCAACACGTTCACGAACACTGCCGAAGCCAGATCAGGCCTGCGCGAACACTAATTTCTGTGGGCAATGTGTGGGCACGTCGAAATTCAAAGAAGTGGAATTTTCGCTAACTCCTTGTTTTCTTTGGTGCACCCGGAGCGATTCGAACGCCCGACCCCCAGATTCGTAGTCTGGTGCTCTATCCAGCTGAGCTACGGGTGCCTACCAAAAGAAGGCGGACACATACAGGCAGGTTTCCATGCTTGCAAGCCTGTGTGACACGGGTTTTTGGGTAAATCTGCGCTCAAGGCTGCGAACCGGGGCCCGAGGTGTCGACCGTATCGCGGATCCAGCCTGTAAATGCGGCGACTCGCGTATAAATTCCGGGGCTTTCCGACCGGCCGCAGCCCAGGCCCCAACTCACGATTCCAACCTGTACTGGCTGGCCTGTACCGCCAAACCGCACCAGCGGGCCGCCACTGTCACCTTGGCAGGAATCGACGAATCCGTCGCCAGCACAAATCTGGAAACCCGCGTGGACCGTGACATCGGCATAATCGTCTTCGAGGCCATAAGCGCGGATCAAATGGTCAATCTGGGATGTGCAGGCCGTGTGGGGGACCGGTGGGACCCGTCCCTCCTGCAGGTGCATGGAGGGGGCGCTGAGGTGGCGGCCAGCGCGGCTGACGGCGCGTTCTCCGACACTGTCCTCTTCCCGGTTGCCATAGCCCGCAACATAGAACTCGCCTTGGTCTTCATCGACATCCGGAATGGCCTGAAGCGTGGCGACAGGTCCCTGCCATTGACCGGAAATGCGCAGGAGTGCGATGTCAGCGCCATGTTCGGGGTGCCCGGACTGGTAGTCTGGATGCACTTCAATCCGATCGACCGGGAAGACCGATCCGGCGGCCATACGGCGCAAGTCACTGTTGCCAATGACGAGAATCAGCGGACCGAAGCGAACAAGGTTCCCGTCTTCGTCGGGTATGTATTGCACCGCCCGGCCAACCGCATCAATACGGGCCGTTTCAACGCAGTGAGCTGCTGTTAGAGCCCAGTTTTCATTGATCATTGTGGCGCCGCACTCGTGATAGAGGCTGCTGCCTTGTATTGACTGGAGGGACGCGATGCCGGGCCAGTTTTCGGCGTCAGCGTCGTTTCCGTGAACAACCTGCCCTGCTGCAACGGGCACTGCAGAAAGCCAAGCGGCAGATGTGGCCAGAACGACCGTTTTCAGGATCAGGTTAGCAGCCTGTCTCATGATATGTCTCTCCCTCAAGCGCCCACCATACGCCTGTTTGGTCGGTGCACCAAAGGGGGGGAGCGTGTGGGGTCAGGGTGTGGTGAGGGGGGGGATGCCGGTGGTGGAGGATATCCAGTCGGCATAGGCTGACACGCGCATGTAAACGCCCGGGCTTTCGGCGCGGCCGCAGCCCAGCCCCCAGCTGACCACACCCACCTGAATGGGGGCCCCCTCGCCGCGTTGCACCAGCGGGCCGCCACTATCACCCTGGCAGGAGTCTGAGTAGCCCGTTCCCGCGCACATCTGCCATTTCGGTGAGACAGTCACGCCGGCATAATCCGCGCCGTAATCGTAGCGTTTGAGAAGGTCTTCGATCTGGGCCTTGCAGGTCGCGGTATCGACTTCGGGCACATAACCTTCCTGGAGCACCATCATGGGCGCGCTGAGGTGGCGACCACTGCGGCTGACAGCCTCCTGGCCCGTCGCTTCCTCGCCGGACTTGCCATAACCGGCCACCAGCAATGTCGACCAGGGATCAGCCATGGTGCTGACATCCCCAGTAAGACCGTCAAGCTTGGCCACTTCCCCTTTCCAGCTGCTACTGATGTTCAGGAGCGCGAGGTCGTTCCCGCGTTCGGGGGCCCCGCGTGTGTAGCCCGGATGGACGGTGATGCCTTTCACGAGGAAAACGGAGCCCTTGGCCACCTTGCGCAAGTCCCCTGCCCCGACTGTGACGGTGATCGGGCCAAATCGCACAAGCCGCCCGTCTTCATCAGGCACGTACTGGATGGCGCGGCGGCCACCTTCGATGCGCGCTGTCTCGACACAGTGAGCGGCGGTAATTGCCCAGCTCTCTGAAATCATCGTGGCGCCGCACTCGTGATAGATCGAGCGGCCCTGCACCGACTGCATCGAGGCCATGCCCGGCCAGTCTGCCGGATCCGCGTCGCGACCTTCGACAACACAGGCCGTGGCGAGCGCCAGCGTGCCGAGTGCGAAGCCCCATTTGGTGAATGATGTCATGATGTTCCCCCCTTTGCCTTGCCCGCAATATACACACCCCGCGCGATGGCGCGCGCCAAAGTACCAGCCGCGAGTTCACCGATGCGGGCGACGGGCGCGGGTGCGGGTTCAGGCAGCGCGCGCTTTCCCGTGGCCAGAACGAATACGGCGTCACCATCAAACGGCGCGAAGACAGGGCGGATCGCCCGGGAAAATCCGGACAGCGCCATCTGCGCGACACGCTTGGCCTGATCAGGGGTCAGAATGGCGTCCGTGGCAATGCAGGCAATTGTAGTGTTCTGTCCGCGAGACGGATTCATCTTGGCGGCGCCCCAGTCTTCCGGGTCCATCGCGAAATCAGCTGGCGGGCGCACACCGCCAAATTCACCATCAATCTCGTAAGGCCATGCCCAAAAAGCCTCTGTGCCCGGCATGTAGACAGACCCATAGCAATTGACCGCGGCAACGGCGCCGATGGTGAACTTGTCTTGCGTAACCACGCTGGCCGAGCCCGTACCGCCAAGGTGTGCACCGGCAGCGGCGCCAAACCCGGCACCGGCCCGGCCAAGGCTGAATGTGTCTGAGGCCGTATCATAGGCCTTGCGCCCCAGAGCCGCGTAAGGCGAGATCTCGCCCCAGTCCTTGTTGCCACCATTGGCGAGGTCATAGAGGATCGCCGAGGGGACGATTGGCGACTTGGGCACACTTGACAGGTCGATCAGGCCAAAGCCGCGCCCAGCCTTCTTTAGTCCGGCGGCCACACCGTCTGCTGCGGCAAGACCAAACGCACTGCCACCTGAGAGAACAATGGCATCCACAGCATCGACCAGCGTGCCACCTTCCAGCAGGTCTGTCTCGCGCGTGCCCGGCCCGCCGCCCGCAACACAGACGGCCGCGACAAGCGGCTTGTCAGCGAGAATCACTGTGGCCCCTGTGCGCACGGCTGTGTCCTCAGCCTGTCCGACCCTGATGCCGGAAACGTCTGTGATCAGGTTCTTCGCACCCGGTTTCGCCATCATGTCTGCCTTTGTCTTTCCATTCGTCTACCAGTCTCATAAGGTCAGCCGAACACCGCGCCAAGCAAAGGGTTTTTCATGTTTCGTCGCTTCTCCCCGACTTCCCGCTCCGTGACGCTGCCATTCGTGGCGCTTGCCGGCATCGCGCTGGCCGCCTGCGCGCCCGCGAAAACCAGCACGACATCAACCGCCGATGCCGCGCGTACGGCTGCGGAAGAGACTGATGCCATGAGCCCGCCGACCGGAGACCTGAGCTGGACCAAGGGTGCCATGGTCGCGGCCGCCAACCCCCTGGCGGTTGAGGCCGGACTTGAAGTGATGCGCAATGGTGGCAGCGCGATTGATGCGGCGATTGCCGTTCACGCGGTTCTGGGCCTTGTCGAGCCGGAAAGCTCCGGCATCGGCGGCGGCGCGTTCATGGTCTATTACGACCGCGCCAAGGACGAGATTACCGTATTTGACGGCCGCGAAATGGCCCCGGCCTCCACCACGCCTGAACATTTCATCAAGGATGGTGAAGTGATGGGCTTCATTGAGGCCTGGCAATCGGGCCGTTCTGTCGGCGTGCCGGGCCAGGTGGCCCTTTACAAGGCCGCACATAATGCCGCCGGAACCGGCGATTGGGCAGCCAATTTCGCACCCGCCATCAAACTGGCGGAAGAAGGCTTTGCCGTTTCGCCTAAGCTGGCCGAGACGCTGGCATCAGAGCGCCTGCGCAGCTTTATCCAGCTGGACGACAATCCGGTGACGGCCGCCTATTTCTACCCGGACGGCAATCCGCTGCCGGTCGGGTTCGTGCGCGACAACCCGGACTATGCCGCCACGCTCAAAGCGATCGCAGCAGAAGGCCCGAGCGCCTTTTACAAGGGTGACATTGCCGCCGGCATTGTGGCCGCCACGAATGCAGGCCCCGAAGGGGGCAACATGACGCTGCGAGACCTGTCCAATTACACGGTCAAGAAACGGCCGGCTGTCTGCGGCACGCTGCCGACCGGATACAAGATCTGCTCGGCGCCGCCGCCGAGTTCGGGCGGGATCGCACAGAACGAGATCATGGGCCTTTACGACCAGATGAGACCCGGTCCGAACATGCGCGTGTCGGAAGACTATTTCCTGAGGATCTTCGTCGACGCGCAGCGCCTGGCCTATGCCGACCGCGATTATTATGTGGCGGATGCGGACCATGTCACCGTTCCGACAGCCGACCTGATCAACCCGGACTATCTGAAAGTTCGCGCGACCGAAGCGTTTGCGCCGGACGCACACGCCACACCGGGCGACCCAGGCGTTGCACTGGGCCGCAATCCGATGATTGGCATGTGGGGACAGGACAAGACCGAACACCAGCCTGGCACGACGCACGTTTCGATCATCGACACTGACGGCAATGCCGTGTCGATGACCGCGACGGTCGAGGCGGCCTTCGGCTCGTCTCGCATGACGCACGGCTTCCTGCTGAATAACCAGCTGACGGACTTCTCACGCGCACCAACAGCAGGCGGCCAACCCGTGGCGAATGCTCCGGCGGCGGGCAAGCGTCCGCGCAGCTCGATGTCCCCGACACTTGTGTTCGACGCGAATGGCGACCTGTTCATGGTGACCGGTTCGCCGGGTGGCAATTCGATTATCGCCTATGTCGCCAAGACGCTTGTTGGCGTGCTGGAATGGGGCCTGACGGCGCAGGAATCTGTCGACCGACCGAACATCATTGCGCGCGGCGACACAGTTGGCGTTGAAGTCGACCGTGCCGGTGGGCCGGAAGCGGCTGAGACGCTGCGCAATATGGGCTATAATGTTGAAGAGCGCACAGGCGAGAATTCGGGCCTGCATGTGATCGTTGTGCGGGACACCGGCCTCGAAGGCGCAGCAGACCCCCGGCGCGAAGGCGTGGCCAAAGCCCTAGAATAGACCCTTCCCGTCATGGCCAAGCTCTATTTTTCCTATGCGGCGATGAATGCCGGCAAGTCGACCATCCTGTTGCAGGCGGCGCACAATTACCGTGAACGCGGCATGGATGTGCTGTTGCTGACCTCGGCGCTGTATCGCGAGGATAGTGACGGGCATATTTCCTCGCGGATCGGGATCAGTTCCGAGGCGACGCTCTATACCGACACGGTCGACTTGTTCGCCCTGGTGCAGGACGTGATGGCCAAGGGGCGGCTTGATGCGATCTTCGTCGACGAAGCGCAATTTCTGACCAAAGAACAGGTGTGGCAACTGGCGCGGGTGACGGACTATTTGCACGTGCCGGTGCTGGCCTATGGCTTGCGGACCGATTTCCAGGGCGAGCTTTTCGACGGGTCTGCAGCGCTGCTGGCGATTGCCGACAATTTGCGTGAGATCCGGACGATCTGCGAATGTGGCAGCAAGGCCACCATGGTCGTGCGGCTTGGCCCGGACGGCAACGCGCTGACAACCGGCGAACAGGTGTCGATCGAGAAGACGACATACCTGTCACTCTGCCGTCGCCACTGGGAAGAACGCATGGGGCGCTTCCCCGCAGGCTAAGTCGTGGACTGACGAAACCGGGGCTTTTGCCAGAGAGTTTTCCGACCGCTTCATAACACATATCGGGGGTTTGTTGCCCCTCAAACACACTTCGGGATGATTAATTTCCCCGAGGCAAGATTGTCGTATTTCAGCAAGATAAGTGTCGCGCGCCTGTCACGTTCACATCTTATGCGGTGCCCATTCTTCTTAGGGGCCCACCATGAACATTCACATGAATCTGCGATACAAAACACTTTTGCTGTCGACCGCACTGGCGTCGGCCAGCTTGTGTCTTGCGACACCCGCTCACGCTCAGCTGGTTGAGGTTGATGCCGACGCGCGGCTCGATACCGTGCTTGTTGTCGGCCAGCGCGCCATGATGGAAAGCGCCATAGCCCGTCAGCGAGCGTCCGACACCGTACAGAGCGTTGTGACCCGTGATGCCATCGGCCAGTTCCCTGACCAGAACGTCGCCGAATCTACCCGACGCCTGACTGGCATCAATATCCTGAACGACCAGGGCGAAGGCCGCTTCATCTCCGTACGCGGACTTGACCCGTCGCTGAACGCCGCTTCGCTCAACGGCGTGCGCGTCCCCTCGCCGGAATCCGACACCCGCGCCGTTGCCCTCGACGTCGTGGCCTCGGAACTCATCGAATCCATCGAAGTGAAGAAGACACTGATCCCCGAAATGGACGCCGACACGATTGGCGCCTCGATCGAGATCAACACGACCAAGGCCTTCGACCGCGAAGACCTTTATGTGAGCGCCGTTCTGGAAGGCTCCTACAACGACCTGAACGGCGAGACATCGCCCAAAGGCTCGATCGACTTCTCGATCCCGGTTTCCGACACGTTCGGAATTGCCGGCGGTCTGTCCTACTATGATCGCAAGACGTCTACCGACAATATGGAAATGGATGGTTGGGACGAGGAAGACGGCCTCGTATACGCCGACACGGTCGAGTATCGCGACTATGATGTTGAACGCAAACGCCTTGGCGCATCGCTCTCCTTCGACTGGAAAGCAACTGACACCACCACCCTCTTTGCCCGCGGCATCTACAGCCAGTTCGATGATACCGAACAACGGGGACGCCTCACCTTCGAAATGGACGAGGTTCCGACCAGCGGCACCGGCACCACGGCCTTCTTCGACGATGCAGACGGCGAGATTACCGTCCAGCGCGACCTGAAAGACCGGTTCGAAAGCCAGAAGATCCAGTCCTACCAGGTCGGCGGCGACACCGCGCTCGACAATTGGACCTTCGATTACATGATCGCCTATTCCGAGGCGGAAGAGCACGAATACAAGACGATCGATCCGACGCGCTTCGAGCGGAAATTCGAAGGTGAAGGGTTCGGAGTCAATTTCGACTATTCCAATCTCGAAACCACCAAATACTTGGTGACTGGCGGAGAAGCCCTGTTCCTTGATCCGTCCGAATACGAATTCGACAAGCTCGAGGACATCAACGGCCTGTCGACCGACAAGGAATGGTCTGGCAAGATTGACGTCGCACGCCGGTTTGCGCTTGTCTCCGGTGATTTCGAACTCAAGGCCGGCGCCAAGGCCCGCCTGCGCGAGAAAGACTACAACCTGACCGACAATGTCTATGACGGTTTTGACGGGGCAGACGATTTCACGCTCGCCGATGTTGTGGGCGGCCAGACCTATAGCCTTGCCAACCTTGGCCCCCTGCCTGATCTCAATAAGGCGCGCGCTTTCTTCGCCGCCAATCGGGACCTGTTCGAACTGAACGCCTTCGACTCGGAGTATGAGGCCGCTGCGGCCTATTTCGATGTAAACGAAGACATCTATGCCGCCTACTTGCAGGGCCGTTACGAGACTGGCGCGCTGATGGTCATTGGCGGTGTGCGCATGGAGCAGACCAAGGACGATCTGAAAGGCAACACGCTGGAAACCTATGAGGAAGGCGCCACCCTGAACGGTGTCGTGCTTGACGAAGACACCAATGTCATCACGCCCTTCACAGCCTCCAAGGACTATACCGACTGGCTGCCAAGCGTGAACGTGAAGTACCAGGCCAGCGAGAACGTGATCCTGCGTGGTGGCGTGTTCGCCAGTATCGTGCGCCCCGGTATCGGCAAGCTGGCACCGCGCTTCCTGATCGAGCAAAATGACGACAATGAGCGCGAAGGCGAGTTCGGAAATCCGGACCTGGACCCGTACCACGCCCTGAACGCAGACGTCAGCGCGGAATACTATTTCGCGCCCGGCGGCGTGATCCAGATCGGCGCCTTCTACAAGGATATTGAGGATTTCATCGTCGACCAGAACCTTGACATCGCCGGCGTCTATCGCGGCATTGCCTATGATGAGGCCACGATCCCGATCAATGGTGATACAGCCAAAGTAAAAGGCGTGGAGTTCAACTACCAGCAGGCGCTGGACTTCCTGCCGGGCCTGTTCGACGGCACGCTTGTCGGCTTCAACTATACCTACACGGATGCTGAGGGCGACGTGCCTGACGGAGATGGTGGCCAGCGGTCGATCCCCCTGCCAGCTGCTGCGAAGAATACTTGGAATGCGATGCTGGGCTATGAGAAGGCTGGCCTCTCCCTGCGCCTCACCGCTGCCTATCGTGACGCGTATCTCGACGAGCTTGGCTCTGACGCGGAAAGCGACCGTTACATCAAGGACCATTTGCAAATCGACGCGTCGGCGAAGTATCGCTTCAATGATCGCATGCAAGGCTTCGTGGAATGGGTGAACCTAAATGACGAGCCCTATCTCGCATTCCAGAAGGGACCGGGCAGCGACCGGCTTTTGCAATATGAAACCTATTCCTGGACAGCCAAGGCCGGCGTACGCCTGACCTATTAGGCTTTAACCAGCCCATACCCGAAACTGCGCCCCGGACGGCTTCCAGGGCGCAAACTCATCCCTCATGGAGCCTGATATGCCATTTGCCCGCCTCACTTTCACAAGCGTTTCCGCCCTTGTCCTGACGGCCTGCACAACCATTCCGGATGTGCCAGTCAGCGCAGTGATGGTCCAAGCCGAAACTGCCCCGGCGGGAGTTACGGGCGACAGCGCTGATGATCCGGCAATCTGGGCCCATCCGACCGATCGGGAACAGTCCCTGATCCTGGGCACCAACAAGCAGGAAGGCCTTGTGGTGTTTGCCCTGAATGGTTCCGAGCGACAGCGCCTGCCGATCGGACCGATCAACAATGTCGACGTGCGTCAGGGTATTGGCTCAACTTATGACATTGCCGTCGCCAGCAATGACACCCAGGGCATTTCGGTGTTTTCGATCCACCGCACAACTGGCGAGGTGATGCACGTCAATGATGTGCCGACGGGGAAAACCGAACCCTATGGCATCTGCCTCGGCACCCATGATGGCGCAGGACTTGCCGGCGTTACCTACAAGGACGGCACGGTCGAGCTGTGGCAACTGGACGGTGATGCAGGCGAGGTTACTGGAACGCTGGCGCGTAGCGTGAAGCTGGCCACTCAGTTGGAAGGCTGCGTATTTGATGAAGTAAACCAAGCACTGGTAATTGGAGAAGAAGGCCATGGCGTGTGGAGTCTTGCCTACAAGGATGCCGCTTCGGTTCCCATCGAGATCGATACGATTGCAGCCAATAACGGGCTGGTTGCCGATGTCGAAGGTGTTTCGATCTGGCGCGGCCAGGAAGGCAAGGGCTGGATTGTTGCGTCGGCACAAGCCGCTGATCGCTATGTCGTGTATGAACGTCTGGCGCCGCATGCGGTGATGGGTGTGTTCACGCTGGTTGCCAACACGCAGGAAGGCATCGACGAAGTCACGCACACGGATGGTCTCGACGTGTTCTCGGGCGCCCTGCCCGGCTATCCACGCGGCATGCTGGTCGTTCAGGACGATGGAAACCCGGCCAAGGAACAGAACCAGAATTTCAAGATGATCGACTGGTCGTCTGTCGAGACAGCGTTGGGCCTGCCGATTCTGGAAGCTGAATAGGCACAGGAACGCCTTCTCTTCCTCCCTATTCCTGCCCCAATTGGGGAAGAAGATTCAGGAATAGGGAGAAATGAAGGAGTTGTCCCGTGGGCGTGAAACGAAATGCCATACTCGGACTTTTGACAATTGCGGCCTTTGTCGGCTGCGGCCTGCTGGCGAGCGCCGAGGCCCAGGAGGCACCCGAAGCGCAAATCGATTATGATGGATTTCTTGGTCTGAGCGGCGAGATCGCGGCCTATCGCCAGTCCCGCCTTGTCGACCTTGACACCTTCAACGCGATGAAAGCCGAACCCGGAACAATCCTGCTGGATACGCGCAGTTCGGAGGCCTTTCACATGGGTCATATTGATGGCGCGGTGAACCTGAACTTTTCCGATTTTACCGATGAAAAACTGGCCAAGGTACTGGGCGACAAGTCCACGCGCATCCTGATCTACTGCAACAATAATTTCAGCGACAATGTCGCGCCGGTGATGCTGAAGCGTGTGGAACTGGCGCTGAACGTGCCGACATTCATCAACCTGTACGGCTATGGGTACGAGAATATCCATGAGCTGAACGGTGCCCATTCCATCAGGGATGAGGCGATTCACTGGGTGTCGGACTGGCCAGAAACGGTTGAGGCCGCGACTGTTCAGGAAAACTAAACTGCTTGCCTGCTACCTTGCTTTTAAGGGCGTGAGGCCTCATTTGCGGCGCTGTACCTGATTAGCCGCCCCCGACACGAGGCCCGCCCATGACCGCTGAAGCATCTGCAGCCGCAACTACTGCGCCAAGAGTGAACCCAAACGCCCCGACCGAAGAAACCGTCCTCAGCGTCGAACACTATACCGACCGGCTGTTCCGCTTCCGCCTCACGCGGCCCCAGAGCTTTCGCTTCCGCACCGGCGAGTTCGTGATGATCGGCCTGCCGAAAGAAGACGGCAAGCCCCTGCTGCGCGCCTATTCCATTGCATCGCCGGCCTGGGACGAGGAACTGGAATTCTATTCGATCAAGGTGCCGGACGGGCCGCTAACATCGCGCCTGCAATCGATCCAGCCAGGCGACAAGGTTCTGCTGGGCAAGAAGCCGACCGGCACGCTTGTGCTGGACGCCCTCACCCCGGGCAAGCGCCTGTACATGTTCTCCACCGGCACCGGCTTTGCGCCGTTTGCCAGCCTGATCCGCGACCCTGACACGTATGAGCGCTATGATGACGTGATCGTCACGCACACATGCCGCGACGAAGATGAGCTCACCTATTCCCAAAACCTGATCAAGGCGATTGCCGACGATCCACTGGTGGGAGAGATGTCCCAAGGCAAGTTGCGGCTGTATACCAGCTGCACTCGCACGCCGCACACGAACATGGGCCGCATCACGACGCTGATCGAGACCGGGAAACTGTTTGAGGATCTCGGCGTGCCGAAGCTGGACCCGTCAACTGACCGCGCCATGATCTGCGGATCAATGGAAATGATCCAGGATGTCAAAGCCCTGATGATCGCGCATGGCCTGACTGAAGGCTCGAACGCCGCCCCGGCCGAATTCGTGATCGAGAAAGCCTTCGCGGGCTGACCTTCGGCCCGTATTGCGGCCACACCAGAAAACCTGACGCCGACGTCATCTATTGACATGAGCCACGGACCCCGTGTCCACTCCCCTTAAAAACGAGGGGAGACGGTATGGCGGTTTCACGACGAACGATGATGTTGGCGGGCGGCGCTGTGGTTGCGGGCGGCGCGGCCATTCCCGCAGGACGCCATCTGTCATGGCGGGGACAGGATTTCACGCGCCCCGGCTATAATTCCGACTATCCCGAAGCGCCTGCGGGCGAGGAAAGCTGGATGAACTGGTCCGGTGTGGAACGCGCGACGCCCAACGCGATCAGCCTGCCGACCAGCGAGGAGGAACTCAGCCAGTTAATTGCCGGCACAAATGGACGCGTGCGCCCGTTTGGCAGCGGGCACTCGTTTACCGGCCTGGTGCCTAGCGAAGGCGTGATGGTGGATGTGAGCCGCTTGGCGGGCCTGCAATCAATTGACGCCGAGACCGGCCATGCCACGTTTGGTGCGGGCACGCGCCTGTTCCAGATGGCGACGGAACTGGCCGGGGCCGGACTGGCCTTGCCGAACCTGCCGGATATCGACGTGCAGACACTGGCGGGAAGCTTCTCCACGGGGACGCATGGCACAGGTGAAACGCTGACGGCGCTGCATGACCATATCGAGGCGTTTCGGATGGTGACCGCGAACGGTGACATTCTGGATGTGACGCGAGAAACCAATCCCCACCTTTTTGCAGCGGGGCGCGTCTCACTCGGCGCGCTGGGCGTAATGACGCAATACACGCTGCGCGCGGTTCCGATGTTCAACCTGCGCCGGAAAGTCTGGGTCGAAAAGATAGATACGATCATTGAGCAGGCTGAAGGGCTGGCTGCCCAGCATCGCAATTTCGAGTTCTACTATTTCCCGCACACCGGACTGGCCGCTGGCATCAGCCATGACCTGCACGAGGGCCCGATATCCGGAAAGGGCGAGAGCGAGGACGATTCCACGCTGGAAGACCTGAAAGGCCTGCGCGATTCCATGGGTTGGTCGCCCTGGCTGCGCCGCAAAATCATTGGCGCCGCCCTGCCCCGCGGGGTGGTGGAGGATGTCAGTGATAGTTCCTACAAGCTGCTGGCGACAACCCGGCCCATCAAGTTCAACGAGATGGAATATCACCTGCCGCGCGCAAACGGCCTGAAAGGCCTGCGCGAAGTCATCGCCAAACTGGAGAAACGCAAGGATGTGTTCTTCCCGATGGAAGTGCGCTTCATCGCGCCGGACGATGCGTGGCTGAGCCCGTTCAATGACGGGCCGCGTATGTCGATTGCCATCCATGCAGCCGTCGACGAGCCGTATGACTATTTCTTCTCCGATATCGAACCGCTGCACCGCGCGAATGGCGGACGCCCGCATTGGGGCAAGCACCATTCGCTGGGACGGGACGAACTGAGCGTGCTGTATCCGAAATTCGGGGACTTCATGGCCCTGCGCCGCGAGATGGACCCGGCGGGCAAGTTCCTGAACCCGCACCTTGCCAAACTGTTCGGGGAAAATTTTGATGATTGAATTTTCTCGCCGCAACCTGATCCTGGGCGGCGCCGCCCTAGCTGGAGTAACCGCGCTGATGATGAAACCCGGAGACAAGAGCGGGCCGCGCGATGCCTATTTCCTCGACGTGCAGAAGGCGCTGATCGCGGCCGGGATCGCGATGCCGACCATGGTGGTGGACCGGGCGCGGCTGAACGCGAATATCGACACACTGAAAGGCTTCCTGCCGCCGGGCATGGGATACCGGATCGTGGCCAAGTCCCTGCCCTCGCTGGGCCTGATCGACCATATCCGCAAGCGGACGGGCACCGACCGGCTGATGACGTTCAACCTGCCCATGCTGCTGGAGATTTCGCAGACGATGCCGGAGGCGAGCCAGCTGCTCGGCAAGCCCCTGCCGGTTCAGGCGGCGCGGCAATATTTCGAGCAGCTGCCGCTGGAGGTCTCGGGCGCGGCGGACAATGTGCAGTGGTTGGTCGATACGCCCGAACGCGTGGCGCAATATGCGGCGCTGGCAGATGAATTCGACCGCGATCTCGCGCTGAATATTGAACTGGACGTTGGCCTGCACCGGGGCGGCGTCGTGCCGGGGGAAGTGTTGGGCGCGATGCTGGCAGCGATCCAAGCTCATCCACGTCTCAGCTTTGCAGGCTTCATGGGATATGATCCGCACATCCCGTCGCTACCGACAACGATGGGATGGCGCGACCGGGCAATGAAGGGCGTGCGCACCACATATGCCGCAGCGCTGGCGCAGGCGGGTGACGTGTTTGGCGCGGACGTGATGGCGGGAATCACGCGCAATGCCGCGGGCAGCCCAACTTACAGGACCTATCAGGATACAGAGATTGCCAGCGAAATCTCGGCAGGCTCGTGCCTGGTCAAGCCGACTCATTTCGACACGGAATTGCTGGAGCCGCATGTGCCCGCGAGCTTCATCGCAACGCCGGTGATCAAGTCGCTGCCGGTGACGCATATGCCGGGCCTCGAATTTGCCGACGGGGCGACGCGGGCA
>TARA_R110000764_G_scaffold69413_6_pt1 | contig 29014 bp, 19 predicted proteins | sample TARA_R110000764 | Tara Oceans TARA_R110000764 (sample SAMEA4398111) | marine metagenome | biome: Polar Biome; feature: [SRF] surface water layer (ENVO:00010504); material: water (ENVO:00002006), including particulate matter (ENVO:01000060) such as... | depth 5 m | reverse complement strand
TACTACAACCTTCCTGGGAATAAGAAGCGTATGCTTGTCCTCCCGTTTGGTGAGGACCCGTACTATGTTGTACACTCTTTTCTACAGAGCGACGATGGTATAGAGGTATACAAAGCCTTAGATAAACGGCTATCTGAAAAGTAAGCTATATAAGAAGAGACCTTAAAAGGGTCTCTTTTTTTTTGCCTACCTTTGTTTTTTATTCACCATTAAATTTTTTATTATGGACAAATTTTTATCAGTACCCGTTACTTCGGAAACCAACATGTTGTTAGGAGTGAGCGGAGTCGCCGCTGTAGCATATAGCTCGGTTACAGAAACAATCGTTACTTACAATGCGGGAAATACCGCTACTATAACGCATGGCACGGTAGTAGCAAACGCTTTCAGAGACAGCCTTCAAAACGCTATGTCTGCAGCTTTAGGAACACAATGGACTAGAGTAGTTGCGGCATATACGCCTCCGACTGCTGTTTCAGCTATTGCAATAGCATAACGTCATGGGAAAATATATAAACGTTCCCCAGTCTATACTCGGGACCTTAACAGCTACAAACACGGCGCTCGTCGTTGTGGGTAATAGCGGAACGACTACTGGCGCAGCAGAAGGGAAACTTACCGATGCAGGTTTAGTCCCTGATTTTGTTACTACCGTAACGGTAGGAGATATAGTTATTATTACTACGGGAATAACAGGGTACCCTGTTCGCTCATGGGCTACGGTAACGGCTATAGACTCTACATCAGTTCTTTCTATTTCAGGAGGTACGGGGGTAGGCGCAGATGGTAAGGGAGGACTTGCCGAGGTCGGTACTGTTTATTCTATTATTAAGGCAGCTGACGCATACCAGTGTGTAGTCTCAGGATCAAATTTCAAGAGCGTTTTACAGCCAGGAGATTGGGTTCTAAATACTACTACTGATCTAAACTATCAGGTTAAAGAAGTTCTAAGCGATACCGCAATCCTTCTTTCAAGCCCAGGCTCTGTTATAGTAGGTGACAGCGTAGTTCTACTCTCTACTAGAGGGGAAGGAAGCGTGAGGGTATGTATAGATAACCTCAGCCTTATGAGAGGTAATATAGCTAATGGACAACTTACTCTTCATTACCTAAAAGGCCCATCAGGTGGCACGGTAACTCAGAAACTAACGGTTGACCCTAGTGAGTCTATTACTACGGATGCTTTTGCTAAAGAGTTTATCCGTTTAGCAGAAATAACATGGTCTTCAAAATGGACTAATGTTACAACACAGATGAAGTTTGTCGGTGGTGGTACTCAAGGTATCATCTACGGAGGAGCTTTAACGTGGGCATAACGAGAGTATTTTAAACAATATATTAAGAGAGGTCTACAAAAAAGTGGGCCTCTTTTTTTTTGCTATCTTTGTGGAAAGAAGTAGAGATGATAAACTCAGTACGAAATACTGTTTTAGCAATAGCTAATAAAAACAACTACGGATATATTTCTCCTCAAGACTTCAACCTCTATGCTCAACAGGCGCAGATGGATCTGTTTGAGGAGTATTTCTATTCCTATAACAGTTGGATAAACAAGCGTAACCAGCGAACTGCGGGTTCGGGGTACGCAGATATAGTCAAGGGACTAGAGGAGGTAATAGACTTTTTCTCTGTAGAGGTTTTTATTACTCTTGTCGCGGCAAATATCTACTCCCTACCTACGGACTACTATTTAGTAAACAAAATACTTTTGCTTACAAGTGTTGTTGATAGTTCAAACGGAAGTAGTACATCAACATTTCCTTCATATTTAAACGACAACTTGGTGGACTTTAATTTTCAAGGTGTAGTTATTGGGGACATTGTTTTAAACACAGATACTAATACTGAAGCAGTAGTTACAGCAATCAATAGTAATATATCCCTAAATCTGTCAGCGGATATTTTTCCTAACTCTCCAGCAGTTAATTCGTATAAAATTTTTTCTACTGGAAAGACCACAATGACAGAGAGGGTGAGTCAGAACAAAATTAACTACCTACTAAGTTCTAAGCTTACCGCTCCTTCAGCCTCCTTCCCCGCTTACACACTAGAAGGGAACAACGTCACCGTATATCCTTTTGGTGTAAGCAATTCTTATAGGTCTCAGTATATTAGATATCCTAAGGTCCCGAAGTGGACATGGGTAACCCTAACAGGGGGAGCGCCTTTGTTCAACTCTTCCGCTGCTGACTATCAAGACTTCGAGCTTCCTCTTTCTGATGAACCAACTCTTATAGCTAAGATCTGTCAGTACGTAGGTATAGAAATCCGAGAACAAGACGTATACGCTTTTGGTGGTGGATTAGAAACAAAAGAAAATCAAACAGAAAGCTAGATGGCTGATTTAACAGATAAGGAGTATTACGACACAGCTGGCAACTGGGGCTCGTATCAATATATTACATTAGACGATATTGTAACAAACTTCATGCTTATGTATGAGGGGAACGACGGGCTCTTAAATAATGTAAATAGGTACAAGGTTCTCTTCCATGCCCAGAGAGGTATACAGGAACTTAACTACGACTCCATACAAGAGATTAAAGCTCTGGAGCTAAAGGTGTGTGACGACTTGCGCTATATACTACCCCCTGACTACGTGAACTGGGTAAGAGTATCTATGTATAGGAACCAGGTCCTTGTGCCTCTAACGGAAAACATCCAGGCTAACTCTGCAACCTCATATGAGCAGGACGCGTCATGTACAGTTTTGTTTGACGCTAGGGGAGACGTTATCCCAGAGGTTTCTTCTATAGACGCAGACCGCATCAGTAATACCAAAAGAAGTATCTACCTTAACGGAGGCCCCTACAATAACACGCTTGGGTTCTGCTGTGACGGCATATGGTACTTCGACTCCCCCCCTACGCGCTTTGGGTTGAACACCGAGACGGCAAATATAAACCCTACGTTCCGTATAGATAAAGCTAACGGAGTAATAAACTTTAGCTCGGGGGTTTCGGGAGCGGATATACTTTTAGAGTATGTATCCGATGGGATGAGAACAGGATCAAAAACTCCTATACAGGTAAATAAACTTTTCGAAGAGTTTATATATGCTTACATAAAGTTTTCTATCTTGAATAGTCAGATAGGGGTACAGGAATATATTGTCAATAGAGCACGGAAAGACAAGTCCTCTCTCCTTCGTAACGCGAAGATTAGATTAAGTAATATCCACCCAGGTCGTCTCCTAATGAATTTGCGCGGGCAAGATAAATGGTTAAAGTAGTATGAAGCTATTAAGAAACTTTATTAAAGGGCGAATGAATAAGTCGTTCGATGAGCGCCTTATCCCCCCTGGAGAGTATGTCGATGCGTTAAATGTACGCCTAGGCTCTACGGAGCTCTCCGAGGTGGGGGCTGTAGAGAACTCTAAGGGGAATACTCAGCTTACTACGCTGTCATATAACGGCCTTGCCTTATCGTCTCAAGTATCTACGCCTCAGTGTATTGGGGCTTTTGAGGACGGGATGACGGAGACTATGTACTGGTTTGTACACCAGAGAAAAAACGCTACCAGTAAGGCCCCGTTAGATATGATCGTCTCATACAACACGACAAGCCAGACTCTTCGGTACCATGTCATTAGCACCAATGGGGGATTAGGCTCAGGAACAGCGAGCACTTTAAACTTTAATCCTGCATATCTTATTACAGGAGTTAATTTAGTTGGGGACCTGCTTTTCTTTACAGACAACTTAAACCCTCCCCGCAAAATAAACGTTAACTCCTCATACCCTACTCCTTCTGCGGCTCACGTAGATAAGCTTAAAGAAGAAGATATAAGCGTTATACAGAGGCCCCCAGGATTTCAGGGTTCAGAGGTCGCTTCTCCAACGGTCTCTCTAGTCTTAGAGGGGGAGGAGAACTTTATGTTAGATAGGTTTATTTCTTTTGCCTATAGATACAGATACCTCAACGGTGAGTATAGCGCAACTTCACTATATTCTTTATCCGCATTTTCTCCAGGAGTTTTTGCATTTAGCACTTCTGACTTTAATAACTCGGGGATGGAGAACCGATATAACGGAGCAGACGTATCTTTTAATACAGGGTCAAAACACGTTACAGAGGTAGAGCTAATCTTTAAGTTAGCAGGTGACTCTACTCTTTTTGTTATAGAAAACTTTAATAAAGAGGACCAGGGGTGGGGTGATAACAGCCTACGTACTATACGCTTTAATAACAGTAAAATTTTTACTACGCTACTTACGTCCGAGCTTCTTAGGCTGTATGACAATGTTCCTCGCACAGCGCAGGCCCAGACTATTATGGGTAATCGCCTTATGTACGGAAACTATGTTGATGGATATAATTTAACTGACAGCTTAGGAAACGCTTTAAATCTAGCATATACAACAGAGGGGATCAGCTCTTCTATCACCACTCAAGTCGTCGATGACGAACCTACTATAACAAATGGCACTGCATATCTGGTGGTATGTAGCCAGTATAACAGCACTGGCGTAAACAACAAAATATCTTTTGATTTTGAAGATTCTAAAGCAGAGCTTAAATCAGGGACTACTGTGTTTTTTAGTTTAGAAATCGCCCACCAAGGTTTTTATTCTACTTCAAGTACCCCCTGGACATGTGATGGGTGGTTCGATCCTGACCTATGGCCAGGTAACCCTCTTGAAACCTTTACGGTATCTGTAACTTTACAGCAAGATTTTGTAGATGACGTAAGTGCTTTTGCAAATAGTGTCGAGTTTCAAAACGCTATAGGGACTGTGCTAGATGTTAATATGAACCCCCTTACTACGTCAGACCAGGGCACTTCTTTAACGGATAGATTTAACACATACCTTCAGCCACCTGGGGCCGCATATACTTGCGCTTCGCCCACTGGCGTTTGGGAAAAAGATTTTTATGGGCGGACTAACTGCTCTTACAATCAGGGCTTTGGGATCTCTGTTACAGGAGATGTCTTATCTCTGGATCTCCCAGCTATGCGGTATACGTATAATCCAGTGGGAAGTGATAACAATGTGTTCGCGGAGAAGTTCCAGTTTAACTCAGGTAGTGTTGACTTAAGAAGCACAGCCTCTATTAGAAGCTTACACAGCAATAGAGACTATGAGATAGGGATTGTTTATATGGATACTTACGGGAGGTCTACTACGGCCCTTGTTTCTCGTAGCAACACCGTGTTTTTTGACCCAAACACTTCTAGCGATAAGAATCAGATAAAGGTAACTATTCCTACAGTACAGATCCCACCATCTTGGGCGACTAACTATAAGTTTGTATGCCAGCCTAGCGCGGGAAACTATAATACGGTGTACTCTAATATCTCATATAAAAGAGATTCGGATAGCCATGTCTTTTTTAGACTTGAGGGAGAGAACCAAACAAAAGTTCAGACGGGAGATACCCTTATCGTTAAGAGAGACACCAACGGTGCGGTAAACTCTTATGTGACAGCAACGGTGTTGGACATATCGGCACAGTCGAGCGATTTCCTGGGCGGTGGTGAATTAGCGGGACTATATATGGAGATGCTTCCTAGGGGATGGATTGTAAGTGAAGATGAAAACGCCACAATTACATCTGGAACTAGGAGCTCAACTAGTAATAGTACTAGTTGTGACGACAACCCTAAGGTAAGGTATCCAATAACTGATAGTGGTACTAACTATACTGTCCCTAGCGGATCTGTTATACAGATAGACTGGTCTATAGATAGGGATCATAAAAGCTACGATTGCCCAGGAGTAGATTATCAATTCAGTAAGACTTTCGTCGCGGATGCGGACTACGATTCTTTCTATGACTGGTACCGAGCAAACCTTATAGATATTACGGTAGGTAGTGAGAATAACTTTGGCACGTTTGTTTTAAACTTTAATAATATCAGTCTTAACGGTACTGTTTCTGGCACCGACACAGGGATAAGAGGTAGTGACAGCGCTTGCGCTACAGCCGCTGCGCCTGCTCGATCATGCAGCAGCACAGATATTTATTTTGAGAAGTATACAGGCTCTGGGGCTGACTGCCCTATTTTTCTTACCATCCAGTCTCAACTAGATAAGTGTAGAGGCAAGAGGTCTAATTTAAGTGTTGAGATTATCGTTCAGAGGGCAAACAGCTTAATTGTGTGGGAGACTCAGCCTGAGGCGATAGGGGCAGACGTATTCTTTGAGTCTTCTCAGATGTATAAGATTGAAAACGATCTGCATATGGGAGGTACCGCAGAGCAGATAGCTGCGGGGAACCAGGACCAAACGTCTTCAGATCCCGCTCTTATTACAACGGCTTTTTCTAATTGTTACAGTTTTGGGAACGGGGTAGAAAGCTACCGTATACTGGATAGTATGTCTGGGCGCCCTTTCTATTTAGGGGAAAGGACAACGTCTGTTTTAGGGCAGGACTTCGTAGAAGCGGATCGTGTTAATGATATTACATATAGCGGGGTGTTTAACGACAACTCTAATGTAAACAACCTAAATGTTTTTAACCTTGGACAGGCTAACTATAAAACCTGCGACGAAAGCTTTGGACCTATTCAGGTATTACACGGTATGTCTACGGACGTGCTTGTTTTACAGGAGGATAAAATTTCTTACGTCATGGTGGGAAAAGACCTTCTGTCTGACGCGGGTGGTGGAGGCGCACTAACCTCTGTGCCATACGTTTTGGGACAGCAGATAGCTAGAGTAGAAGACTTTGGCATTAGCTTTAATCCAGAAAGCTTTTCTGAGTGGGGACAGAATATGTTCTTTACTGACGCTAAACGTGGGGCAGTAATAAAGCTTATAGGAGACGGTCGCGGACAGCAGCTAGAAGAGATATCTAGTTTAGGTATGGAGTCGTGGTTTCGTGATCTGTTTTATGATAAGCTTACTACGCAGAAGCTAGGCGCATACGACCCGTACATGAACGAGTACGTTCTTACGGCCAACAGCATACAGCTTCCTCTAGTTGCCCCTCCAATACCTTGTGGGGTAACTCTAGCATACACGGGCAAGAACACTGTGCTATCATATACGGTAGATGTTGGAGAGGCAGTAGGGGACGTGGTTATACCCATTAATGTATCGGTAGGAGAAATTGCTGTTACTGCAACTTGGAACGGAGTAGCTATTCCATTAACAGTTACTGCGGCTGCTAGCCCTGGGTCTATTACTATTAGCAAAACAACGCCTCAACCTACAACAGTAGATATTGTAATCACCCCTACTGAAGCCTCAGACTTTGACATAACCGTGCCGTGCGTAGAGGAGACTCTTATAACAGTTGTGTCTGTAGTTCTTACATCTGCAGGCGATCAGGGCGCTTCTATACATAGCAACTTTTACTGGAACGACGGGACTACTACGAGTCCTGTAGACAACTTCCTTGTAAACTTCCAGGCTACCTCTCCCGCATATTACAATGCCCAGTCTGGGCCGAGAGGTTCTGGAATCTTCCCTTATGATGGAGTGAATCTAGTTTTAAATACAGAGAAAACTGGGACAGACACGTTTGATTTTGTTATAGGAACAAACACCCTTAACTGGCTATCTTCCAATACTTTATACACTAATTCATCTACGGATATATCTTCGTTAATTAACGCTATGGCTAGCATCACGGGTGTTAGCAGCCCATCTACTGGAGTCAGTCAGGCAACAGAGAGTTTCGCAAGCATACCTATTGTAAACCAGTACCTGTATTTGGTCTGGGATTTACGGGACTATTTCAATGCTGATCTTTGCTACAGTGCAGCGTCTTTAACCGACGCCTGCTGTGACTGCACAGAGGACTGCGATACGTTTACAGCTACAAAGCAACACTCTAGCAGTGCTGCTGCATGTAACGACACGAGCGTAAACCTTACCTTTAAAACTAACAGAGCTCAACCAGACGACCTAGAGGTAGGGGACCGAGTATATACTACGGCCTGCGCCTCTGCATACTGGCTACCTTCAGGGTGGTATAAGGTATTAGGTATTGGGGCTACGGATGATTACCCTATTTTTGTAGGGAACAATGGAATTATAACAGCAATTGATGTTTGCAGATAAAATTTAAAATATGCCTTTAACAACATACTATTTTGAAGGGTTAGATTTCGCTGTTGCGACCACCTTATATACAGACGCTCTAATGAGCGTGGTTGCTCCTGACGGGTACTACTCAGGAGGGGGTATAGTAAGGCGCCAGGTTAGCGGGCTATTATTAACAGCCGTCACATGTCCTGGGTGTTTCATCACATGCGGTAACCCGCAAGGGAACGCTGTGGTTAGCTTAGGAAGTGACGTAGGAAGGATGGAGTTAAAAGTAGACTCTGGGTCAACCATCGGCCTTATGATGATTGAGTTTAGCCCTGGCTTAAAACCCACAAAACTTACATGGAGTATCGAGGGTGGGGCGTCAGACTCGGTAGGCCTTTACTCTTCTCAAGTAGAAGGGTTTGTTACAGGGTTTGTAGGCTCTGAAGCAGGAGGGATAACAAATATAGCGGGCAGTGGGGGAGTTGATTTCCCTGGGTTTGATTACAACTGGAACAGCACGTCTCTCTCTTGGGAGCAGAGCACGGCTTATACTATCCCCCCTTTTCCTGCGGGAGGGTGTACGCTTGTGCCTTCGACGAATAACATGAAAGAGTGCTATCTTCCAATACCTATTACAGTAGCAAACTCCATAGTAACTATAACTATAGAGAACTGTTTAACCACTCCTGAGTGGACGGTAGACATCCCCTGTCCTAGGTTAATAACTCCTGCTCTCCCCTCAACGGCAGTACAAGCGAATGAGCCTAATGCTTGTGCCGCTTCAATCACTACCACTATATATAGGGGCCAGGTTAGTACAGCGGTTGAGATAGGTGTTGACGACTGGGTTTTTTCAGATAATAAGGGAAGCACTAAGCTAGACGACGGGTATTACGGAGTAACAGTTGCCACAGGACATGTGGCAGTAGAGGTATCCAATGGAGTTGTTCTTTCTGTCTCATCCCCTTGTGGACCATAAAATAAATAACAATGGCAGATTATACATTATCATATAGCAATAATGCCCAGGGGTGGCCCTCGTTCTATAGTTTTGAACCTGAGTACATGAGGGGCATGAACAGCTTCTTCTATACCTGGAAGGACGGGGACATGTACCGTCATAATACTAACGCTATACGGAATAACTACTACGGCGTACAGTACTCTTCTACTATGCAGAGCGTAATAAACGACACTCCCCAGAATATTAAACTATTCAAGACTATGTCTTTAGAGGGGGATCGGTCCTGGGAGTGCACGGCTCTCTCCACTAATTTAAGTGTAGGCTCTATGCTTGACACTTACTTTGAGGAGAAGGAGGGCGAGTGGTTTACTTTTATCCGCTCTAACATCGGGACCAAAGACTTTAAGCTTCGATCGACAAACGGTATAGGGCAGTGTACTCAAGTAATTGGCTCTGGCACTTCTTTGCAGTTATTCTTTACTGTCCCTTTGGGTGATATACTAAGCGTAGGGGACTACGCGTACTCTACGGCGATCGATGGCTCTGGTGTAGCTACTGGAACTTCTTTGTATGTGGGTCAGGTGGTTGCTGTAGACAAAGTAAGTGGGTTTATTCAAGTAGATATGACCGTAACCGAACCCTCGGATAATCCTCCAGGCCCTGTGGGGACGCTCCCTAGTGTAACAGACTTTATATTCTTCTATAAGAACGCTGTCTCAGAGTCTCACGGAGCAAGAGGATTCTATTTATCCTTCACTTTGAAAAACGACGACACCATCCCTATGGAATTATTTGCTGTTGGGGCAGATGTTATGCAAAGTTATCCGTAAAACTTTTGTATCTTTGGGGGAATGAAATTAATTATAGTTCCACTTAAGCCCTCTGACTACGAAGAAATTCTGTGTCAGTGGTGGAGAGACTGGAGATGGGAGCCCCCGTCTAAAGACTTTTTACCTGAGGACGGGACGGGAGGGTATATGGTATATGATGGGGACACCCCTATATGTGCTGGTTTTATGTATCTTACCAACTCTAAAGCTGTTTGGTGTGACTGGATTATTTCTGATTTAAAGTATAAGGATAGAGAGAATAGACGTAACGCACTTAACCTATTAGTTAAGACGATCACTGATGAGGCTCAGTCTTTAGGTAAAAAATATGTGTACGCTCTTATAAAAAATAAACCTTTGATAAATATATATAAAAATATAGGGTTCCAGGAGGGCGCAACATACTCATCTGAAATGATAAAAGTATTTTAATAATGGCATTAGCAACAGCAACAATAATAGGCCTTACTACATCCGCAATAGGGGCGGGCATGTCTTTCAAACAGGCGGCAGAGGCGAAGACAGCTGCACAGACCGCAGAAACAGACGCGAAGAACCTTATGGACGAGGCAAAGAAGAACATTGAAAAAGACTATATGGAGGAGCTCACCGTTCCTCTTGACGCTTTCGAGGCAGCCTCTAAAGAGAATGTCGCTCTACAGAACCAGTCTATACAGGCTATAAGAGAGGGGGACCAGAGAGGCCTCCAGTCTGGGGCAGTAACTCAGGTGGGTCAGGACGCCGCAGAGCAGAGACGTATCGCTATGGGTCAGGAGCTTAGTGACTTACAGAAACTAAAGATACAGTCGAAGGAAAATATACGGGACGAGATAGTCTCAATGGATGTGGCTGGGGCAGCAGACGCCAACCTTAGAGCCCGTGACGCTCAAGAGGCTAGAACGGCAGCTATGACTAACGCGGTGAGTGCTTTGGGTCAGGGCGCTAACGCATACGCGGAGGGTCAGGATCTTTATAAGAAGACTACGGTAGAAAACCCGTATGGGGGGGTTGTGGACCCTCTTCAGGGGGTACAGCCTCCAGCTACAATTGAAAACCGAGGGTATGGAGATCTTCAAAACAGGGGATTACATACCAATATTGAAAACCCATATTACGGAGTGGGGGCGTTAAGCTTAGAAAACAGAGGCTTACACCGTCGTAACTAAAAAAGCATCATGGCTGTAGATCCAAATAAATATAAAGTATACGCGGAGAGGGACGTCGATAAGTCACAGGTAAACTGGGCGGATGCGGCAAAAACTATAACGACTGACCTAAAGGAAATCCGTGAGGATCGGGCAAACACAAGGTCACAAATAGAGACAGATACTCAGAAGACTCTTAAAGAACTAAGGACTCTTGACCCCGTAGATAACCAACAGCTCGGGGAGTTGGCTCTAAGGGGGTCTGACCAAAGTGCGTCATACCTTATGATGCAGAACGACCTGTTAAAATCTGGAGAAATTAATCCAACAGACTATATGGTAGGGCTACAGAACCAAAAGGATCAGTGGTCTAATTTTAGTGGAGCAGTAAAGAACTGGAACGCGGCGGACCTTAAGGCGAGAGAGAGACTAGAGGCTGGGGACTCCAGCGCTGCGGAGTGGTGGATAAACGAACAGAACGAGGCCTTTGGAAACCTAGAAAATGTATCTACTTTTATAGACCCACAGACAGGGGACATGAGCGTTATAGAGCTAGATGAAAACGGCCAGATCCCTTTGCTCCCTAACGGAGAGCCTGATAGATCTAAGTATGTAAACGTCAACTCTATGAACGTTCGTATAAACGACCAGATAAATAAGATTGATTTGAACCTAGATATCGCGCCTGACGTGGATCTTATGGCAGGGTTTATAGACTCTAAGTGGGCTCCTGGAGCGTATGGTAGCAGAGTAGAGCAGATCGAGGACGCAAGGAACGCTCCTGGATATCAGAAATATCTCACAGGTATTGTAGATAAGTACACAGCCAACCCCCGCCAGACACTAAGTATCCTAGCGGATAACGTAGGGGGGTATGACTATACTCGAAACCCTGATGAGCAGGGGGGGAATATGATCTTAATGGAGCCAGATAAGCGTGGACTTATGCAGCCCGTCCTTACGGAGGAGCAAGAAAACATAGCGAAAGAGTATATCAGAACCACTATAGAGGGACAGGTAGACGCTAAAGAAACAAAGACAGGTAGCCGATCGGAGGCTAGCAAAGCTTTGAACAAAGATGAACAGATAGAATTAGCGAGGGCTAAAAAGGATATACAAGACGATGCTCCTAAAATGTTTGACGCAAACAATCTTAGAGATGCGTTTAGCGGAACAGTAAAAGTAGGGGAGTCTGTTGGTGGAGCCTTAGTTAGCATGTTCAACGACACTATGTCCGAGGATAAGTCGAAGATTGCTCCAGGAGGCATGCAGAGAACGGAGGATGGATTTATATTCACCCTTGAGGATGGTACAACAGCAGACGTTAATGTATTTGAAACGATTGACGGAGAGAAGGTTCAGCTTGCTGATGATATTATCGCGCAGAAGTTTGCAACCGCCTTGGGACTATCCGAAAAAGACATACGTCAGAGGTTTAAAGATCAAGGTGTAAAGCTTGGAACGTTTAACACAGAAGCCTTTGCAGTACAAAAGAGTGAGGGAACATTGCGAGCACCAAGGTACAACCGTGGGATGGTCCGTGGTGACGACGAGAGTCCAGACGCTGCAACCTTCCTTAAAGACAAGTTGACTGCTACTATTGATGGAGGATTTTGGGGGGCGAAGAAGACAGACGGAGAGATAACAGACGCCTATCAACAACTTATAGACTCGTACTGGGACGCAGGAGAGTTGGGAGGTGTAGATCTAGAGGTTAATGACCGAGTCATGACGGTCACGATTGACGGAGAGGCTCAAGACCCTATAACGATAGTAGGGACAGACACCCCAGGAGAGATATGGTCTAAGTTAAAAAACATTGAGGCAAAAGCCAGGAAGGCTCAGGATAAAAAAAGATCGGGAGGGTCCCCAGGGACAGGTGATACTTCAGGAACAGATACTTCGCAATACTAAAGTAAATGAACGAGCAAGCAATTAAAGATTCGTATGAACTGTTTAAGACGGGGGGGTACTCTAGGTCTTATGAGGAGTTTGTAGAGCTTATCAACTCTAACCCTCAAGCCCTTGAGGACTCATATACTATATTTAAAACGGGAGGGTACGCCAAGAGTATTGAGGAGTATGAAGAGTTAATGGGAGTAAAAAAAAAAGATGGAACTTCCGAGTCCACTGTGGTGGAGGAAGGTACGGAATCAGTATCGCAACCTCAGCCAGAGTCTGGCTCATCGGATGCTTCCGCTCCGCAAGAAGCTGAGGCTGAGTTAGATGCATACCAGAACACGCCTGTAACGGCGCCACAGGAGGGGGTCGCAGTAGCGGACCCTAACCTTGTTGCCCTTCAGGAGGGCGAGACACAGTTTGACGCAGACGAAAGAGTAGCTGTAGCGCTAGCCGCAGAGGACGATGCTAAAGATCAGAGAAGCGAGTTCGATAGGTCCTTAGATATAATAGATAATAGAGCGCACGAGCAAGAGAGTAAGCTAGGACTAAACTTTAGAGATAGAGACTATGTAGTAGGGGGAAGCATCGCTGACCTAGAGGAGGAGGAGGTAGTAGGGGAAATGAATTACCACTTTAAGGAGTATGGTTTTAAGTTTGAGGAGACGGGAGGAACAGGAGACTTTATGAAAGTAACATCTCCAAATGGGGTAGACACTATAGAGATTTCTTTAGATAACTGGACGGACGCTAAAGACGCGTCAGAGTCTAAGAAGTTAAAGAAGTTTATGCAGCAGAACAAGCCTATTGAGAAGACAGGACTAGATAGAATAGAGTCAGAGGCTTTAGGTAATGAGAAAAAGATCCTTGGGAAGAAAGACTATGAGGAGAGAATGCTCTCCATGCAGACAGGAACGAGAGACCTAAAGAAAAATATAAAAGACTTTACTGAGAGGAAAGTAGCTTCGGATAGACTGGGTAAGGAGTTTTCTAGGATGGGACAGGCAGAGCTAGCAAGGAACCAGGTAGCATACGACCAGTGGTTAGTTGAATCAGCAAACATAAAAGCAGAAGGCGGGGAGCTTGAGGGGGCGATAGAAGACATGAAGTTTCAAGGAAAGAAACTAGACCGCATGGTAGGAGAGTACGTATCGATGAGGTCAGAGGAGGGGAGCTTTATGGGAGGCGTCGTGAATAGTGTTCAGGAGGGTTTTGGGTCTTTATTTTCTGGTGTATATGGCGCATCAGTAGACGTAGTGGCGGGTATTATGAGCTCAAAATTAGGGTCAACAACAGTAGGAGATAAGTGGGCTAAACACGCTAAGGGACTAGATAGAGGAGGGGGAGAAGTTAATGAGTTTTCTCAGGCGGCTAGCGGTTTTATGTCGCAGGACCGTAAAGGTACACAAAGATTAATACGTGAGCGGGGAACTGCTGTGGCCCAGGGTATGGGATCAGGCACCTCGAAAGAGTATACGGACTCAGCAGGGTTTGTGCAGAGCGCGTTGTACGGAGTAGCCTCTTCTATCCCTGCTATGGTTACAGGGATCCCTGGCCTTATATTACAGGGTGTAGACATGGTAAGCGCAGAGACGGAGAACAACCCCCTCTTTGAGGGTGTCAGTGAGTTTGAGAAGCTAGCTATCGCAGCACCTATAGGTATTGTTGCTGGTATACTAGAGAAGGTGGGTCTAACAAAAGCTATCGGAGGAACATCAGCAATGTCAGGGATGACCCTTAGTATGTTAAAAAAGTTTGGGGTATCCTCTACTACAAGAACCTTTGCTGAGTTTGTAGAGCACGAGGTAGAGCGAGGAGGCTCGAGGTTCCTATTAAAGATGGCGTCTTCTGGTTTGGCGGAGGCTGAGACAGGAGCCCTACAGGAGGTGAGTGACATAACTATGAAGAAGATCTACAATACGATGAAGGATCAGGACCTATTCCAGACCCCTGAGACCTTAGGGGACGCCTTCATTCAGGTACTAGAGGCGGGTGCGGCAGAGGCTATAGGAGGTTTTGCTATGGGTACGCCTGGAGCTGTAGTATCTGGGGTTGTGGGGAACAACTTAACAGAGATATCTGACGAGACCTTCGCGGCCTTCGAGGCGGTCATGCAGGAGGGGCCTTTGAAAGAGGCATACATAGAGAGCATAAAGCAGAAGATAGTATCAGGGGAATTGACCTCCCTTCAGGGTAAGAGAGCCTTACAGGAGGCAGAGAGTATTGCTGGTATGACGTCTCAGATCCCTAGCGACTATACGGGGGATCAAAAGAAAAAAGCGTTAGGCCTTCTACTACGTAGGGCAAAACTACAGAAGCAGGTAGACGCTTCAGATAAACAGCTTGTAACTAAACAGCAGACGGAGATAGACGCTATCAACGAGAGCCTAAAAGAAGTAGGCGAAGAGGTAGGTGTAGAAGCAGATGTAGAGGCAGACGTAGAGGCAGACGCGGACGTTATTACTGTAGAAGCAGAGGCTAGCCCCAGAAAAGATAAAGCCCCTGTATATAAAAAGGGAGGGAAAAAACTTCTTTTCACGGGCTCTCCTCGTAAGTTTAATACGTTTGACATGAGCAAGGTGGGCTCTAATGCTGACGGGGGATCTCCCAAAGGTATATTTTTCAGCAATGATCCTGGTGTTGCTGGGTTTTATGCTAACGAAGTTAATGGTGACGGGATGGGCCAGTTACTTAATATGTTAGGCTTAGGTAAACTTAAAGGTATTGAACCCACTATATATTCCGCTGTATTAAACACGGAAAATATTAAAGAGGTAGAGTTTAATGGAGAAAGTTCCAGCTCTGCTATGGATAAAAACGCTATTATTCAAGAGGCTTTTGCAGAAGGATTTGATGCCGTGGTGTTAAAAAATATTAAAGACGGACCTTCCGTTCCTCAAGATGTTACAGTTGTAAAAGACATTAAGTTTATTGATCAGTTTGAAGACACTCAAGACGGGAAAGGAAAAAAATTAAGTAAAAAATTATTAAAACAAAAACAAGATGCCGTTCAAGAGTCAAGCACAGAGAAGGTGGATGCACCAGAACAAACCAGAGATGGCGAAGCAGTGGGAGGCGGAGACACCGACGGGGACGCTACCCAGGACGGCACCGAACAAACTACGGACGTCACGGGTGAGGATACCTCGGAGCAAGAGGAGGTAGCTATACTTGAGAGCCTCTTTGGTGGTGATACAGGGAAGAGAAAGGCAGAGGGGGAAACAGATGAGACTATAGAGGTAGGGGAGAAGACTAAGATAGAGACTCCTGACGGTACGGAGTTGGAGGTAGAGAAGCTAGAGGCTAACGTTGGTATAGTCTCAGACCCTACCGTTAAGAAGAAGAGGTCTCTACTGGAGAGGGCTGTAGTTAAGATCGCTAACACATCCGCTAAAGCTTTAGCTAAGATCCTTCCTGATACTAAGATAGTCTTACATAGCTCTCCTGAAAGCTATAAGAAACTAGGGGGAAGAGGTAAGGGAATGTATAAAGGTAATACCATACATATAAACCTTTCAACCGCTACCCTAGGGACTATATCACACGAGATATTCCATGCCGTCCTAAGCGAAAAGCTAGGTACGGATTCACGTATTCAACTGGCAACTAAGGACATGCTAGAGACTGTGATGAATAGCATTACAGATAAAGATATCCTTAAAAGACTTGAGAAATTTAGACTCTTATATGAGACGGCTTCTCAGCAGGCGGGTGAGAGATCGGCTTCTTTACAAAGCGAGTACAACCAACTGGCTGAAGCACAAGAAGTTAACTCAACGCCTGAGGGTCAAGCTAAACTAGACTCTCTTCTTGAGCAGATAGAGGAAGCGAACAATGAGTCAGAGGGTTTTATAGAGGTGTTAAACGAGGAGCAGTTAGCGGAGGTTACTGCTATACTAGCAGAGCATTACTCTGAGGCAAACTCTGAGACTAAGAGTGCGATCGTTACATGGCTCAAGAAGATCTCTAAAACTTTAGGGTTAAGCCCAACTGTTTTAGACAGAGTCTTCAGCAACAAAGGGGATGCCGCGTCTAAGAACCAGGCCGTCATAGACCTATTAAATACTATAGCCCGCAAGACTATATCGGGAGAAGAGATTACAGATTCTGACTTAGAAACTTTAGAACAATATGCTAAACCAGTTGATAAGAAGGTGGCTCCTAAAGCGAGAGCTAAAGAGGCTGCTCCAAAAAAGAAGGTAGCCCCTAAGCCAAAGGAGACATCCGCGAAAGAGGAGTTCGATATCAATGACACTACTAAGCGTCAAGAGCTTAAAGAGGACGGGACTAAAAAGACTAAGGAGGCAGCTCCTGCTGCACCTAAGAGCAAGGTTATAGGTAGTACCAACCTAGGTGACGGGTATAAGTATCAAGGCGATAAGCCTGCGGGAAAGAGTTTATACCGCAGCGGCCTAGAGAATAGACATGATAAGGGTGGCGAGTACTCTCCAGGTAAGTCTCTAGTAGTTACTGAGACTAAGGGTAAGGAAGCTGTGACTAAGAAGTCAGGATTGCTAGGCAGAAAAACCACTGAAGTTTCTCCTGCAGTAGAAGGCGAGACTATAGTTCAAGCTAGAGCCACTACGGATAGTGCAGGCAACGTACTGCCAGGGAGCAGAGGCACCTCGTCTATATACTCAACCGTCGTAGTAGACCAGTCTGCTATGGATGGGATGAGTGAGGAGCAGAGAGACGCATACTTAGTAGAGGTGCAGCAAGAAGTAAAGGCTGACCTTAAGGCTAAGATAGATGCGTTAGGTGACACCTCAGGGATGAAGGAGGTTGATGTGACTAATAAACTAAATGCCTTAGAGAAGGGACGAACTAAGAATCAATTAGGAGGAGGGGAAGTAGTACCAGGAGAGGCTGTTGAGGATGCCGAAGGACCTATCCCTACAAACATCCCAGACTCTGATGGGCCATCTATAGATTTAAAAACGAAAACTAAATTCAACTTAGATAGGGGTGGGATTGATATGAGTAGCATCAAGAGAGGATCTGTCAATAAGTTAGAAGGAATAAATGCTTTTGTTTTTGCGGCTGACCAAGCCACATACGGTATGTCACAGAGCCCTTCGGGACTTAAATATATGTTTAATGGAGGGTTCTTATACCCTTACGGAGCTCAGTCTCAAGGGAGTAATGCGGCATGGGTATTCTCAACAGAAGACTCTGCAAATAAAATTATTAACAAAGCAAACAACAGCGATGGGGTAGGCCTTGTAATGTCCCAGGCCCCTGACGGAATCACGGGGAACATGCAGTTCTATGACTACCTAAACGCTGAGGTGGCATATGCTATTGAGAATGGTGCGTCTCCAAAAGAGATGATTAACTATATCAACAGAAAGTTAAAGCTAACGACGGTAGCAAAGGGCCTGAAAAAGAAAGGGCTACCGAGTCAGATAAGTAGTATAGAAGAACTTCAAACCTTATTGTCTCCTCTCAATTTTGAGCAACGAGGGAGTTTTGCCAAAACATTTTTAAGCAAAGAGTCGTATGAAAAGTTTAACATCTCTCCTTTTACTCCTTTAAAAAGTGTACCAACAAATATATCTGAGGTAGTTAATGACCCATCTCTAAAAGGTGTGGGGTATGGAGACGTTGTCTCAGCGATAGAGTTTGAGAAAGGGGCGAAGCCTTTTAAGTTAAAGGAAGGAGACCCAGGGTACCACCCAGCTTACCCTTGGGCGATCCCAGGGAAACCATTGATGGTATTTGACAAGGCTGTTGACGTAAGAAAAATATACCCAAATGCAAAGCCTGCCTCACTTGAAGCAAACCAAACTCCGTTAGGAGAAAGAACTAAACCTCTGGCGGCACGTTCTGCTATGGGAGGACAGTACGTAGCAAAGGTTCCTAAAGACATACAGGTTAAGGGAGCTAAAGTAAAGTTCCAACTAGACGACCAGGGTAATGACCTGTCTAAGCTAGAGGAGGACACTAAATACAAGAAGGGAGACATCCTACCTGACGCTTACATAAGTAACAATAATATAACCGACCCACTAAACCCAGCGAAGCTTCCTAAGAAAGAATTTACTGTAACGTGGGAGGAGGAGAGCACATGGGGAGACCGTGTAACTAGAGAGCGGAAGTTTAATAACGGGCAACACTTTGTAAACTTCTGGAGGAAAGCAACTAATGACGGGGAGTGGGACTACCTCTCTAACTTTACGGCGCACACGGATAGCGAGACTATCACACGTAAGACTCAGAGACAGGACGACTCATGGAAGAAGATAGATGAGATAAGGTCTACGACTCAGCCTATTGACATAGAGAAACTTAAGGGATGGAACTTTAAATCTAAAGTATCTAACCCTCAAAGACTTAAGCAGAGTAGATCACACTCAGCATATGGGGGCGCATATAAAACTCCTAGAGTAGGGCCATCAGGTAGAGCAAAGTACCAGCTCGCATGGAAGGAGACCCCTGAGATGAACATGAAGGAGTCTAAGATAGCGAAGAGAACCTCTAAGGTAGAGGAGGCTGTAAGCCGTCTTCTACGAGGAGAGATAACCAACGCTGACTACAGAAAGATAGTGGCTAAGAACAGCCCTATAGGACCCATAGAGGAGTTCTTTGCACCCGTGTCTAGGGAGAGAATGGATAAGGCCCTGACCCGTAACCAATCGGAGAAGATCCTAGCTCCATTAGTAGACCCAGATACAGGTAAGAAATTAAAAAGAGTAGGGGCTAGACTAGACATCCCCGCATACCTTAGATCCAACGCATGGATCGTGACAGTACATGAGCCTAGCTCTAAGGGGAAGCCTATATCATATGGTCCAGCCGTAAGACTTAAGAACGTAACCTTTGAAACAGACGCACGTATAGCTGCGAACATAGCTTCAGGGGCACAGGGCAAGACGACCTTCGCTAAGATGTTTGGGGAGCCCGTAGCTATAGAAGGCAACACGGTAGAGGAGGTAGGAACTAATGCTCAGTCCATGATTGAGGAGGTTGCAAATAATTCTGACTGGGTGCAGGTGGGAATGAATCCATTCAGACACTCATCTTTCTGGGACCGTAGCACGGGGCAACCTTTAGGATCGGCAGAAGAAATTATACAGATAGGAGGATTAGTATACGCTAAGAACCCAGAGTACTTATCTATGGATGACTCAAGCTTCACTGTAAAGGGGAAGGTTGTCACAGACAAGAAGGGTAAGGCTAAAGTTGTAGCCGCTGACAGGTCTACGGGTGAGACGTTTACTGACCCTGTCCTAGACAAGGAGGGTAGCCCAGTAAAGTTCCAGCTAGATGTTGACGGAGCTGACGCCTCTATACAAGAGGTGATAACAGAGGGAAGAGGAGCGGGACTAAAGGACTCAGCTATAGGTAGTTACCTTAACAGGATTAAGAAGATCCCAAAGAATGTAGTTAAAAAACTTCTAGAGTTTGATGTAGATTTATTCTCCAAACTGCCAAAGAGTTTTGCTGAGGTAGAGGGAGGCCTGCTAGAAGGATTGCGTTTGTTTAAAAACATACAAGACTTTATAGCAAAGGAGACAAAGGCTAACGTCAAGAGGACGAAGGAGACCGCGGCTCAACTAAAGACTAAGGTAAGAGAGAAGAGGAAGGAGCTAACGAAGGCTAAGGTTAAGACGGGTGACGAGATGCGTGAGATAAAACGTAAGATCCGAGAGCGAGTAGAGAAGACAAACAAGATGAGGGTAAACCCCCGCTCAAAGAGCGAGGTTGACGCGAAGGTTAAGGAGCTATACGAAATAAAAAGACTAGAGAATATATCCGCGAAGGTAGAAGTAGACAAGGCGGTAGGAGCCTTTGAGACAAAGCTAGAGAAGTCTAACGCGACGAAGAAGGCGAAGCTTTCTGACCAGGAGATAATGGACCTAGCTATCGAGCGCCTAATGGAACACCCTGCATATAAAAAACTAGCAGATACCCGCAAGGTAAAGGGCAAGGACGTAGCAATGAAAGACGCCGCCACACTCCAGGCAGAGATGGTGAACGAGCTACAAAAAACTTTAGGTGTACGACCAACGAAGAACATGCGTCAGGCTTTAACTAAGCTACGCCAGATGGTACGTTTCCGTAACCAAGGGGCCCGCCAACTACAGGAGGCGAAGAGAGAGCTACTACGATTCATGCGTCAGACGCTACCGAAGACAGTGTACTCTAAGCAGGAGGCCCTGAGCCTAGCACGTAGGATAGCCCAAGCAACAAGTAAGGATATGAACGGCCTAATGCATGAGGTGATACAGCTTTCTACAAAGAAAAATGTAGGGATACTCTCTCGCGCTATAAGCAAAATCCTTAAGCCATATGAGAGTAAGCAGAGCGGAAGACTAAAGGGGACAAGCATAGATAATACAACGCGAAGAGTTGTGAAGAACTTGATCTCTAATATTAAGTTTGCTAAGACAGTTCTCGCAAAGGAGGTTAATGATAGAAACGTTCAGCTCCTGGAAGAGTTCAACGAATTAGCCAACAAGATGGAGACCACCCCAGAAGAGAGGCAGCAGATGGAGGGATTGATCGCAGCTATTAATCTCAATAATGCTATGTTGATGGAGGACAATGACCCTAATAAGGCGATTGCTTTAGACCGCGCATACGCAGCTATAAAAGGACTAGTAGACGGGGGACGAAGCAACCTTAAGGAGACCTTAGCTAAGGAGAAGGCAGAGTTTGACGAGAGCTATAAGGAGATACATAAGGACATTACAGGGGAGGACCTCCCTCTATACGAGGAGGACGTACTAGACGACGATGGCAAAGTTATCCACGAGAAAGGGGACATAAATTTCGATGCGGTGGACCTGAAAGTATTAGCGAAGAAGAACAGAGCCCGAGCAAAAGAAACACAAAACAGATTAGTAAGAGTGCTAAGGAGCTTTACCGACATGGTAAAGAACTACTTCTTTAAGCAGCAGGATCTGGGAGGGATGATAAATAAAATATCTAAACTCCCAGGAGAGATATTCGGTGGCATCACAGATCAGCAGGTGGTGGACAGGATCGACGAGGGGACACGAGTAGAGAAGGCCAATAACCTTATGATGAAGCGCTCAGTAGAGGGCAAGATGAAGGAGTTGTGGGGGAAGTTGTGGAAGTTTAAGGTAGGGGCATTAGCTAACGTTAACAAGACGGGAATATATATAGACCAGGCTGCCGTTGATAAGGCTCAGAAAACCTACGATGACAACCCTACGTCTGAGAATAAGGTAGACCTAAGAGAGGCTAAGAGAAACCAGGAGATATCGATGTCTCAGGGCGAGGCGTACTATCTATACAATCAATTTAAGGACCCATCTAACCACCCCTCTTTCGAGTCTAGGTTTGGGAAAGATTACGAACGTATCATGGGGGAACTTACATCCACACTAGACCCAGAGACAAAGGCATTTGCAGACTGGCAGGTGGACGAGTTCTTCCCTATGGTATACCCTATCTTTAATGAGGCGTACCTAAAGGTATACAAAACAGACATGCCATGGAACGAGTTCTATGCAGGACCCTTGATGCATGATGGCCAGGTAATACAAGACCTCGACCTGCTGGCAAACAAAGGGTCCAACACTGTAGTAACAGCAGGGTCCTCGAAGTATCGAGTGCAGACCAAAGACCCTATCAAGGAAGGGGTAGACGGAACGGCAAACCTAATGTTCTACATAGAGGAGATGAACCACCTCGCGGGCATGGCAGAGCCTATTAACTATATCAATAAGCTTCTCCTAAACCCTAAGATGGCCGCCACTATTAAAGCAATATACGGATCGGATGTGCTAGAGGGGGTTCGACTTAGCATAGAGCGTGTAGCAAACAAGGGTAAGGTAAACAAGGGGGCAAGGTTTGTGAACTTTATGAATAGCGCATTCATTACCTCTCGCCTAGGACTTAACCCTGTCGTTATGATAAAGCAGCTTACCTCGTTCTTTACCTACGCAAGTGATATAGGATACGCAAACTGGGTAAGGTACGCAGCCGTCAATACGGTGCAGATGAGAAAGATCTTTAAAGAGATCAAGGCTAACTCAGTATACATGGACGACCGTAACTACCAGAGTATCATGAAGGCCATAGAGACATACGCTCCAGAGAGGGTTCAGAAATTCATGCCTCAACCCATTCAAAATGCTCTTATAAATATGGCTATGTGGACCACTAAGTTCGGGGACAAGGCCGCGATATATATTGGGGGTATGCCGAACTACTCTTACCATAAGGCACAGTTTAAAAAGAATAACCCTGGAGCTACGGAGCAGCAGGCTATCGACTATGCTATACGCAGGTTTGAGAAGGACACTAAGAACACACAGCAGTCATCAGACATTCAGAACAAAGACCTTTATCAAACGGGTGACGGGTACATGAGGGTTCTTAACATGTTCATGACTACGCCAAAACAATACAACCGTAAAGTCTTTAGGTCTCTTAGAAACCTTTCTAGAATTATTAGATCAGGCGGTAAGGAGGGGAAGGGGACGTTGATTAGTAATGCGAGAACCATACTCACCTACCACTTTGTTATGCCTATGTTCTTCCAGTGGGTATCCCTAGGGTTCCCTCTTGGATCTGACTGGGACGAGGAGGACGAGGAGGATATGATGAGAGCCGCGATAATTGGTAACTTCAACTCCCTATTTATAGCAGGGGATGTTATAGGTATGGTAGCTGACGCTATACAAGGAAAGCCGTGGGCATTTAACATGCCAGCTATCCCTGCCCTGGATATGCCAAAGAACGTAGCCCTATATATGAATAACGCAGCGAAGGCCAAGACCCCTGAGACTAAGGAGAAGTGGACACGCAAAGCAATAAACGAGGGCCTTGCTATGTTTGGAATCCCAGCCTCAAATATAGAGAAGATCTTTAACAACTTCACTAAGCTTACCGAGGGGGGGATGGAACCCAAGGAGGCTATGCTACGAGTCCTTCAGTATAGCGACTACGTTATAGATGGACCTGAAGAAAAGAAGAAGAAAAAGAAGAAGAAGAAAACCACAAAGAAAGAGATGAAAGAGTATTTCCCTGAACAGTACAAAGAGGAGCAGGAGTTAGAGGCATACCTTGAGGAGCTATACTACGACCCCGAACAGGAGGAGTACGAAGCCGAGGAGAAGGCGTATCAAGACGAGCAAAGGGAAGAGTACTTAGAATCTATAAGAGAATGAGATGGAAGACTACGATAAAGATCTAGCAATAAGCTTAAGCTATATGGTCCTTACGGGGAAGAGCACAGTAGAAGAGTTAGCTAAATTTTATGACCCTATAATCTTAGAGTACAATCCCTTTTTAGAATTAAAGATAATGGACGGGGACATATACGATATACTCACAGAGTACTTCGAGGAGAGGGAAGAGTATGAAAAATGCAGAGAGCTACAGGGTATCAAAAAAGTCTTGAGCCTAGTGGATCGTTCTGAGATACTACCCTAGTTGAATCGTTCGGAAGAACTCTAAGTCGTACTCCTTAATAGGATTTATAAACTGCACCCTGCAGTGCCTATTAATCTCTTCACGCCTAGTCTTACTGTTCGTCTTGCACATCTGAGAGGCCTGGTACGCAGCGTTGCGATCCAATAGGTTATCTATCTTAGCCTTAGTCTTCTTGTTTGTTTTGTAGCTCATAGGTTCGTTTGTAAGTATCCTTCGTATCCTGTACTCTTATTCCATATATGGGCCTGGGCTACACGTTTTGCCTCGTACCCCATAGACTTATGCCAAGCATCGTTCTTACATATCGAAGGCAAGAACCTAACCTTCACCCCTCGGTACTCGTTCACCATCTCCTTGTGTAGGTGGCCACAGTGCACCTCCCTGAACTTAGACTTAGCAAACATCATGGGTCTCTCAGTCGCCATTATAAGTGGCATCTCGGCTGGCTTCTCCTTATCTCCGTGAGTATACATGATCATGTTAACCCCATACTCATAGTACTTGCGGGTATCAAACCCATTATCTACACTTACAGTTTTGTTATTTAGAAAGTATGCACGAAGGAACTCTCCCGCGTAGAACATCCTCTCGAAGTCGTGGTTACCTTGGATAACTATCACATCTACTGGGGCTATAGTGGACAGGTACTTAATGGCCCTAACTATTAGGGCACAGTAGCCAACAAATGTTTGTTGCCATTCTCCGTGGTCTTGTTGCGGGGTCCCCTTAGTAGTGGCACGTGAGTACCCTTCCGAGTTCATACCGTCGTTACCTATAGGTAGTATTATTCTTTCGACATCTAAGCCATCCGCCTTCGCCATTAAAGACTTGATGCGGTACATGTACTCATCCTCCAGCACCTCTAAGGTATCTCCCACTTCCTTTCCGTAATGGATATCTGGCAGGGAAACCTCATATGCTATAGGCTGGGTAAACTCAGGCTCATACACCCCCTCAACCACCTCACTATTTTTTTCTAACAGATCGATAAGCTCCTGCTTGGCAGAGATCATAGCATCCTCCTCCCCCTTGACTACCACCGAGAACCTATGGTCCCCCGTCATGTTCTGCCAAAACTTTACAGACTTTATGTCTGCCTTGTCTATCTCGTTTCTTTTTAGGAACGTGGTAAACTCACTGATCTCATTGCTACTTACGTTATCTATATCAAACTCCTCCCCCTTTACCTCTGTCTTAGACTCCCTAAGCGCAAGCTTACAGGTCTCAACACTGCAGTTAAACTTCTCTGAAAGAAACTCCGCCCCCTTTTTTAGGTAGCCCGTATTGTCTTTTAAAAATTCTTTTATTTCGGATTTCGTCATTCTATAGTTCGTCGTCTAAGGATTGGATTAGTTCAGCAAGTGATTGTATTAATGTCTGGGAGTACATCCTAACCTCAGGATAGTCTCCGTCCATTAAAGACTCGTAGATATCGTTACTTAAATCGTGTAGGTTGTTACACGTAAAGTTTATATTAGTGATAGACTCTATGTCGTCTTTAGAAATTTTCATAAAATTATTTAGATAGGCTCATCTTATTTATTAATGTTGACACTCTTAGCTCCACCTCCTCTAGTCTATTATGTGGAACTCTGTCCTTCAGCATTGTAATGATAGGTTCAAACTTTTTATATCGATCTTTCATATCGAATAGCTCCAAAGATAATTCATTCATCTGCTTAAGCAAGTGGTTATTACTATCTTTTAGCTCTATTATGCTTAGACCTTGGTGTTCAGAGCCCTTAGTTTTCCACGTGTTTTGCACAACGTAGTAATCCCTTTGCATTCTAGGATCGATCTTCATCATGTAAGGGAACTCAATTATACCATGTCTTATAGTAGCGTGGTTCTTTCCGAACACCTTTGCTATAGCCGTGTATGTCATACCGACATCCTCCCTTAATATCTTATAGCACATAGCTCTAGACTGGATGTGATCAAGAGACCTACACTTAGCCATAACGTTAACGCCACGTACTACGCGCACTATATTTATTATTGATTCAATGTTATCGTAATTCATTTATATTTAATTTTAAATTTATTAAGTCTAAGTATTCGTCCATGGAAATAAGAGAGACATCGGACAGAGCAATCTTATCATCTTCTGTTACAACCATCTCCACTGCGAAGGTGATTGGGTTCTTATGTTTATCATATGTTACTCCACCTAACACCGTGGATACAAAGCTGTTAATAGAGACAGCGTCATAGTCCACCTCCATTAAGAAGTTGGATATAGCTATCGCCTCTAAAATATTTATCTCCTGAAGAGATTCAAATACCTGGGGCTCTATCTCAAAGCCTCTATCCTTTATAAACTTCTGTTCTAATTCCATGTTGGGAGAGTTCTTTTAATCTATATTCTTGTAGGCGAGAGAGCCGACCCTTAGGGGTTTTAATCTCAGAGAACAACACGCCTGAGTCAGGCGGGATAGCTATCAGGTCTGGGATACCATTCTTATTAGTCTTGATTAACTTAAGCACGTAGTACCCCTCATCTTCTAATTGTTTTATCCGCTTAGATTGTATCTGCTGCTCTGTCATTATACTAAGATATAAAATCCTTACGGAAGTGTGTTAAGGTATAGTCCTTTTTCTTTATGACAGCCTTGTATATATCCTTCTCTATACCACCCTTAGAGAACACCCAGTATATAGAGTTCTTAAGCCTGTCCTTTGTGGTCATCCTGTCTCGGCTCTGCCAGTAAGAGGTAGCACTAAAGTCTATGTTGTAGTACACCAAGCACTCAGCCTCCCTCAGAGAGATCCCCTCTCGCCCACTTACAATCTGAAGGGCGATAGTCTTATCACTACCATTAAAATCTTCTAGCTCTGTCACAAGGTTGTCCCCATACACTACCTTGAGTGCGTTAAGTTCCTCCTTAAACTTATAGAAGATCCCTATCTTCTTGCCTAAAAATTTATCCCGTATAAAGTTAGCCTTGCTATAGTCCAGGACCATAGAGTTCCCGCTCTCAAACTTTACAGTACCAGAGCATAACTGATGCACCTTAGTCATTAGCTTTACGGCAGTGTCCGCAAGGATAGTCTCCTCCCTACCCTCAACAACTAAATCCTTTTTTAGTTTAGCGATTAGATCTAAGGTCTTATCCTCTATCTCTACCTCTAAAATGTTTTCATTTATCTCAGTCTTAAACCCAGCTAGCTTCTGAGTATAGCTAATGCTATAGGGCCTCATCATCTCGAGGATATTCTCACGCCCACCTGAGTAGTCGTTTATAGAGAACCCGTTGATTTTTTTTTGAGTAACGTTTACGTAGTCCTTACAGAAACTATAGAAGTTTTTATATCTACTGAACGGATTGTTCTCTACCCCATATACCTGATGGTACATCTGGCTATAAGACTCAGGCGTAGGGGTGCCTGACATAAGGATAACATAAGGGGATAGCTTACTTAGCAACCCCCTTACCTGCTTCGCCCTCTTACTAGGCTTAGGGAATGCACCCATACTATGGGCCTCATCACATACAATTAGATCCCACTTCTCATCAGGTATTTTGTGTAGGCTCTCGTAGTTTATCACGTACATAAAGAAGCTCGGGCAAAGCAAGTTGTAGTCATCCCCTATAGAGGACATAGCCTTCTTCTTGGTGATAAAGAGAACGTTCTTTAACCCTAGCTTCTCTGCTATGCCTAGGCTAGTCAGGGTCTTGCCCGTCCTTACCTCCATAGATAGGTACAGCAATCCTGTTTTAGTTAAGATCTTAAGACCTCGGTCTATAATATCTACTTGATAGTCTCTAAATTCCATGCTATTTTATATCTTCTGGTGGTAACTCCTGATGAAACATCATCCATCTCCCTGACATATCCCTCCCCTCCTCGGGCGTACTCCTATATTTAAACTCTCCGTATGAGGTAAGCCACTTGTAAAATTTAGTTCGAGAGATTGTCATCTTAGCTTTTGGTCCGTAGTCTGGGTACTCATCTACGAAGTCTAAGTACAACTTCTGCTTGTATATCCTATGGTTAGGCTCGAGGTCTACGTGCTCTTGATGACCCGCGATTAACCCACACCATTCTATAAACTCATGGCATGTGTCTGCGGATAGCTTCCTTATTTTTAGATTCACAAACGTGCTCTTCATAAGTCCGTTCTCAAGGTATAGCTGAAGGTTAGAGATCATGTAGTTATCAAAGAGACACCACTCATCGTCATCCCACTCCCCAAACATAAGCTTGCCGAACTCTATGAGCGGAGTGAACTCCTTGTTGTAGTGCTGAGTTAACTCAAGTTCCCACTTGCGTCTCTCAAACGAGGAGCCCTTTCCTTTTATAGCGTAGTTCGTAGTGATGGCTACCTTAGGGGACTTAGAAAAAGGAATTTTAATAGCGTCCTTGTTCTTCTTCTCTAGGGTAAGACCCTCTGTTACCACACTAAACAACCTCTCGAAATCAAAGTGCCTACGCACATCATCGAAGCATAGTATCTGTGTGTCTGCGGACACGAGCTGGTAGGCGAAGGACTTCTCAAAGTTAAAAGACTTCCCGTCTATTACGACCAGCTTCTTCATGCAGGATATCCCGTTCATGAACAGCCCTTTACCCGTACCACCCTCAGGGTTGTCGGAGATTACCTCATCGTTAAGGATGATAGCGGGGCAGTAGGAGAGGTTCTTCCATGCGTGTAGCATGTACCCTATCGTAGACCGCATCGATTGTATCCTCGTGGCAGAGTTTCCGCTTATGTTGTTTATAAACACCCCGTAGTCACACTCCTTAATGTCACATGTAATATAGTTTCTATTTATCACATGG
>TARA_R110000764_G_scaffold53725_2_pt1 | contig 29249 bp, 25 predicted proteins | sample TARA_R110000764 | Tara Oceans TARA_R110000764 (sample SAMEA4398111) | marine metagenome | biome: Polar Biome; feature: [SRF] surface water layer (ENVO:00010504); material: water (ENVO:00002006), including particulate matter (ENVO:01000060) such as... | depth 5 m | reverse complement strand
GCGCCCGTAGCTCAGCTGGATAGAGCGTCGCCCTCCGGAGGCGAAGGATCGGCCGAAATGGTCACCGTAGGGCACAGGACAGAAAAGTAAGTGAAAAGATATGCACCCGTAGCTCAGCTGGATAGAGCGCGCCCCTCCGGAGGGTGAGGTCGGAGGTTCAAATCCTCTCGGGTGCACCATTTATTCAATTAATTCAGTGGCTTACACGGGGTTTAGCGTTTAACTCTTCCCAGAATGCCCCATTTCCTTTTTCTTAGTACTAATACTGTATTTCAAATAACACTCTTCAAGCAGTCTCAAATGTCCTTCGCTTTTTGTGACCAAAATGGCCTCTTTTTTGTCTTGTGACCAAAATGTGACCATATGGTGACCAAAATGATTTTCGGGTCATTTTAAGCATCGAAATTTTCGCTAGTTACTCTTCATCTTTTTGTATTTCTAGTAAGTCTTCGATTCCACATCCTAAGTAATTACATAGCTGTTCCAGTACTTCGAACTCTACGCGCACTGCTGTCTCATGATATAGGCGCGTAATAGTTCCTCTATTAATTCCTGTCTCATTAGAAACGTCTGAAATTTTGAGTTTCTTTTCACCCATAATTTTAGATAAGTGACATTTTATCATCTTAAACCTCAAAAAATGATCTACAGAAGATCAAAAAGACTTGCAATAGATCTAAAAGAGACTATTATGATCTATAGAAGATCATTAAGGTCTTTTGAAGATCCTAATAACTTGTAGGAGTTTAATATTATGTCACAAACATATCTAACAACCGAAGAACTTTCTGGACGCATCAAGTACGACAGTAAGACTATTCGTCGAAAATTAAAAGACTCGGTTCTTATTGAGGGTATCCATTACTTCCGACCATTCGGAGGTCGCAAAATTTTGTACATCTGGGAGCAAATAGAGGAGGACATGTTTAAAGTTCCTGCCATTAACACATTGATGGCTGGTGTCCACTAGGAGGGTATATGGGAAGCATTAACGTTAGAAGCGGTAAGTTACTATTGGATTTTCGTTTTAAGGGTGAGCGCTGTCGTGAGCAGACTAAACTGACGGATTCTCCTGCGAACAAGAAGCGAGCTAAGCAAATTCTTGATCGTATAGAGGCTGAAATCACATTGGGTACATTTAAGTATTGGGATTATTTTCCAAACAGCAAAAAAGCGGATTTGTTTCTAGAACAGAAGGATATGTTGACTGAACATACTGCAAAAAAGGCAAGAAAAACGCTTTTATTCAAAGAGTTTGCAGAGCTTTGGTTTGATGAGAAAAAGATCGAGTGGAGAAACTCGCATGTACTTTCAGTGAGAAGTAGCATTGATGTGTATTCAATACCTTATTTCGGTGATAAAGAAGTCGGCAGCATCACAAAAGCAGACATACTAAATTTTCGTTCAACTCTCGCCAAAGAACCCAAACGGAAAAATAGTGCTCTTAAGCCTGCATCAATCAACAAGATAATGACGCCTCTCCGAATGATTATTAATGAAGCCGCCGACCGATACGAGTTTACCTCTCCTTGGAAGGGAATTAAATCGTTAAAGATCATGAAAACAGACATAGATCCATTTTCTTTGGATCAAGTGAATTTTATTATTCAGTCGGTGAGAAGGGACTTTAAAAACTATTTCACAGTGCGTTTCTTTACGGGAATGCGTACAGGCGAAATTGATGGTCTTAAGTGGAAGTACGTCGATTTTGAAAGGGGACAGATTTTGATTCGCGAAACCTGGGTAAAAGGGGAGTTCACTTACACTAAAACAGACGGCTCGCAGCGTGAGATTTATATGTCTCAGCCAGTTTATGACGCATTAAAAGCGCAATACAAAATGACACATGATCAGAGTCTAGTGTTTTGCAATATTGATGGTAGCCCTCTTAAGAGTGACACAGTTACGAAACGTATTTGGTACCCATTGTTAAGGCTATTAGACCTCAAGAAACGTCGTCCTTATCAGACGCGCCATACAGCGGCTACGCTTTGGTTAGCGTCGGGTGAAAACCCAGAATGGATTGCTCGTCAGATGGGTCATACAACGACGGAAATGCTATTTCGTGTGTACTCACGGTATGTTCCGAATTTAACCCGACAAGATGGTTCAGCCTTTGATCGTCTATTGTTGCAAGAACACATAAAGTTAACCGAGCAAAAATCTGAGACTGGAGAATAAAGTATGGCTAAATCGAATGTTTGGGTGACGCCTAAGGCTGAAAAGTTTTCAAAGATGCTAATTGATGACCTTCATATTATTGATGGCGTAGGTTTAGCCTCTATACTTAATTTGGCTCCAGTTTATACAAATAGTGAAGCTGTGGCACTCTGGGTGCAAGAAAAGCTAACCAATGAATATGAGCGCTATTCTGATTATGGGCTTTTGAGGTGTTCTTTAGTTGGGAGTGTTCCGGCTTTTTTGCAAGGAGAATGTTGGTAATCAGTGATGGTAAGGTAGGGAGTGCTACTCCCTACCTTTGTGTGTTGTACTTTCAATTATGGAGTGAAAATGGATATATCAACATTAGATAAATTGGACCTTAGTAAAAATTGTGCCAATGTCATTCTTTGGTTGAAGCAGCAAAGTTCCCAGCAATGCTGGGACTTGTCTGATGATGAAATGGCGACATTACTTGGGGGGATTCAAACAGAGAAATGGAAGTATTGGCAGGAAATCAGTGAAGAGATTGGAATGCTAGATTTAGAGCTCAAAATAATAGAACGATTATCTTTATTGGCTGGTATTTATAAGGCGATACACCAAAGTGTACCAATTGGCTTACATTACAGCTCTTTTAAAAGACCTATTAATCATCCTCTTTTTGAGGGGCTTTCGGTTAAAGAATATTTGTTAAAAAATAGTTCGATTAATGATTTTTATGAGGTTAGAGATTTCTTTTTAAGTAGGATGTGAACGAATTGGATCCTCTAGTTCATTCTGTCCATGTCATACTAACTTTTAAAAGTTAGTCGTTTAAATACATTTCAGCCATATCATCCAATCTTGCTTTTACGCCTTTCCAGTTAGGCATTACTTGGGTTAATAAACGCCAGAAACGCTCACTGTGGTTGTGTTCTGCGATATGGCAAAGTTCGTGCAAAATCACGTAATCAATGCATTCTTTAGGTGCTTTAACAAGGTGAGGGTTGAGCATCAGGTTGCCTTTGGTAGAACAGCTTCCCCATTGTTTTTTCATTGCCATTACACGAAAGGAGGGTATGTCTTTTACCCAAGTCGTTTTTGGCAATAATGCTGCCAATCGCTCGTGGAAAATCGCTTTCGCTTTGTGCTGATACCATTTGTCGATGAGTGGCTTAATTATCACCAGCCGGTTGTTTTGATTCTCTGGTATATCGTCTTTACTGATTTCATCTTTGAGTGTGACGTTTAATTTACCACGGCTTAGCTTTATGTTTGGGGCTTGCTCGGCATCAACGATGACCTTTAGCACATAGCGCTTACCTAAATAAAATTGGGTTTCGCCACTGACATAGCGTTTAGGTAAAACTGCGTCTTTTTGCTTTGCAAATTCATCAATGCTTTGCCAAATCCACCTTGCACGTTTTTGGATGGCTTCTTTAATTACATCTTCGTTAGCATCAATGGGAGCAGTCGCAACGACACGCTGATCAGGGTGAACTTTTATCACCACCTTACGAACTTGCTTTTTAGCGGGATTAGCAAACATAGGTTTACGGATGACATCATAGTGAATGGTGTCATTACCATAAGTGAAAACGCCTCGATCATTAGTTGTCGCTTCGTTTTTTTTTGGGAAAATAGCGGCTGAAACTGTTTTTTGAGTCACTTGAATTAACCTCTTGCTATGCCCAAACGGGTTATCTTCAACACTTCCTCAATCAACTTTTGGGCGTTATCAAGACCTAGGTCCGCAAATAGCATAGGTAATAGCTTCATGTGAATAGCGTTATCAATTTCTGCTGGGTTAATGGAATACTCAGCAACCGCATCATTCACTACATCATCAATATCAAAAGCAAGTGTTACCAGTTTGTCGTTATTTAATGCCTTGCCTGCCAAAAACTCAGCATCGAATAGGTGTTTAAATAGTCCAAAATAGGCTTGAGCATGTTTGTTTAACTTGCCAGCTTCATCCATAAAATCATTGGGAACCTCAGCAACCTTACGATCCTTCACTTTTTGTTCAAAGTCGGCAAATAAAATGTATTGTTTAACAGGCGCATCAAACATAGCCCTAGCATCTTCAATGGCTTTTTTAAGCATTTTAGAGAAATACTCTTGAGCATAAGGATCATCAGCCAAATCCTGTTCAATCATTTTTGTAATACGGCCTGTGATCTTGTCTGTTTGGTTACGAGCTTCGTCATCGCTCAAATCCTGTGGTTTCACATTTTTCCCAAGGTTACCAACCAAATACGCACCATCCGGCTCTTTTACTTCAATGCCAGCAATATGCTTATCGAGTAGGCTTCTAATGTCTTCAGCGTATTCATCGTAATTAATGGTTTCATCTGCATCTTCACGTATCTGCTTACGTAAATCGACAAAAGCTTTTAAGTCACGTTTGTATAAGTCACGTAGGCTACCAGTTGCTGAATAGCCATCGAATGACTTATCTTCGAAGTACGTCGCCGATTGTAGGGCTACTTTCATGCAGTTTGAAAATGCAGTGAGTGTAGAGTAAAAATCATCACGCTTTTTGAGGTTAGTATCGGTGAGGTTACCATCGACTTCTTGCACTTTTGGCGCTAATGCTTGGCGTAAAGCTGGGCCATCTTGTTTGTTTTTAACCCCGTCAAAAATCGCCCATAAATCACGGTGTAATCCCGGAAGCTTTTTGTATTCCGTATCCATGCGGTTATACAAACCTTTCAGGTCATCAATATCAAAACCGCCCTGAGTGCGTTCTGCGAGGTCTTGGTATTTCTCTATCGTAGTATCTAGTTCCTTTAATATGCCACGGTAATCAATTAAGTAACCAAACTGCTTTTTACTGTGTAAGCGGTTAACACGAGCAATGGCTTGAATAAGGTTATGTTCTTTGAGTGGCTTGTCGATATACAGCACGGTGTTCTTTGGTTCATCAAAACCTGTTAATAGCTTATCAACCACAATCATGATGTCAGGACCATCGTCTCTGCTAAAGTCTTCAATAATGGCTTTGGTGTAGGCTTTTTCGTCTATTTCGTTAACGTTTGCTTTCCACCAGTTTTGAACGATGTCTTTGCTTTCTTGATCTACCGCCTCATGCCCCTCGCGGGTATCAGGCGCCGACATAGCAACAACCGATGTAACCGTACCAATTTTATCGAGTGCTTTTTTGTAGCGAATGGCAGAGGCTTTAGAGTCGCATGCCAATTGGCCTTTTAAGCCTTGTTGTTTAAAGTTTTGGAAGTGATCGGCGATATCATATGCAATTAGATCAATACGACCTTCGGTTTGATAAATTTGACCTTTTTGTGAAAACTTTCGTTTCAGATCTGTTTTTTGTTTGTCGGTCAGTTTGCTGGTGCTGCGCTCAAACCATGCATCAATGGCTTTTTCGTTAACGTTTAATTCAGGAATACGCTCTTCATACAACAGTGGCGTAACGGTTTTATCTTCAACCGCTTGCTGCATAGTGTAAGAGTGAATGATCTTGCCGAACTTGTTTTCGGTTTTGTCATCTTTTAACAAAGGCGTACCCGTAAAGGCAATATAGGCCGCTTTAGGCAGCGTCTGCTGCATACGGATATTATTCTCACCGTTTTGGCTACGATGGCCTTCATCCACTAACACAATTATATTGGAGCTGTCGTTGTAACAGTCTTTGTGTTTTATAGCCGAGCCAAACTTATTAATAATCGAGAAAATAACTCGCTCATTACCTTTACCTATTTGCTCGGCTAAACGCTTACCCGTAGTCGCCATGGAATCTTTTCTATCACGGTCGGTTAATACACCGCCAGATGCAAAGGTACTGCTTAGTTGGTTTTCTAAGTCCACTCGGTCAGTGACAATGATCACGCGGCATTGTGCTAGCTCTTCAAGCCAAATTAGCGCTTTTGATAAAAACACCATAGTAAACGACTTACCACTCCCCGTTGTGTGCCAAATAACACCGCCTTCTCGTGCGCCTGAATCATCAAAAGTATTAATACGCTCTATTAGTGCCTTGATGCCAAACACTTGCTGATATCGACCCACTATCTTGCCCACTTTTTTATCAAACAAAGTAAACAAGCGAGTCATATCTAACAGGCGTTCAGGGCTCAGTAAGCTTAAAATGAGCCTATCTTGATCAGTAACCGTTAAATCACCCGCAGCAACAAGGGAAAGGTAATCATCTTTTACTTTTACAGGGCGATGACTAAACAGTGAGGTTAGCTGTTCATCGCTTAATTTATGGTTTTTAAGCCTGACGAACTCGGCTTCTGGAATTAGCTCTTCCTTCCACTTCGCCCAGAATTTTTCTGGGGTGCCACATGTGGCGTATAAGCCGTCATGGCCATTTACCGTTAATAGCAATTGGCTGTAGGCATACAAATGAGGAATTTCAGCTTGACCTTGATTACGAATGTGTTGAGAAATCGCTTCTGTATTGGTCGACTTGCCTTCTTTATTCGAGTCTGGGCGTTTCGCCTCAATCACAACCAATGGTAAGCCATTTACAAAACACACAATATCAGGAACTCGATTGCTAGTGCCTTCTGTATTTCGTACCATCAATTCTTCTGTGAAGTGAAACTGGTTGTTACTGATATCGTGCCAATCAATTAGCTTAATGGTGGGAGATGCTTTTTTACCGTCTATAAATTCAGTAACACTTATGCCATACATTAGCGCATTGTAAATTTTCTCATTAGCCGCTTTTAAACCTAGATTCATAGCAGGGTTAAGCTCATGCATCACCTTATCAATAGCGGCTTCAGACAAGTTATGTTGTTTACCTGCAAACGGGAATGTTTGTTTGGCTAAAAAAGCACGCATGATAGGCAACAGAACAACTTGATAAGAGCTCTTACTCTCGCTGGTTAGACTATTGCTACGTAAGGCTTCACATTCAGTTGGTGGAATAAACTTATAGCCAAGGTTAGTTAGAAGAGTTAACGCTGGGATCTTAGAACTCGCTTCTTCCGTAAAATTGGCCGCTTGTAGTGTAGTTATTTCCATATTGGGTGTTCTCTCCAATTGTCAGGCATTCCCATTGCTGATCGCCAGCGTTTATTATGAGCAAATAGATCAAGGGCTTGGTTTACATGCCGAGCCCAATCTTCACCATTACCAGTTGCTCTTAGTAAATGTCTTAGCATGAGTAAAATATAAAAAATTATATCATTTCTCGGTGTTAGAGGAGGGAGCCAATTAATATCTTTTGTCTGATCTGGTTTGATCGCAAGGCTTCTGTTCCATAATCGACCGTGATGAGCGCAAATGTTTCTTACGTAAGTTAGCGTGTGTAGCCAGTCGCCAAGCTTTTTATGGTGGAAATTAAAGTGCTGAGCGATTGCTTTTTTTATCTTCAATTCCTTTTTTTTGATCATTTATTAAACCACCATACCCAAATGATAAAGCGCCCAATGACATTACTTCTGTTAGCATCCAAATGGGAATTGAAGAGAAGTTTTGGTAAGTGTTCTTATAGTGATTGATAAACTCGTCTTTTGAACGGTGTACTTCACTTTGTAGTTGAGTAAGCCACTTGTGATGATCAAATTTATTGTGGAAATTGTTCTTGTCTGTGTATCCAAAGGCGCCGTATCTATGCCCAATATGGTAAGTGAACTGAGTGCGAACAGAGACTTCAATTCGCTCAATTGCATCAATGATCAAAGAACGTAATCTGCGGTCTGTTTCGTAAAGGAAAAGTACATCTTCAAACACTGTATCGGCTTCAAATTGATCTAATACACATTGTGGAGTGGCTTGATCACGAAGTCTAAAAGGGTACCAATAAGCACTTAAGCGATAGTAGCTAATATTGGCTAATGTTCTTTCAGCAAAAGCTTTGTCTTTGAACTGCATACCTTTTTGTTCAAGATGATTAACTTGGTCTGAGAAGGTAAGAGGGGACTTTGTGTATGGAATTAAAGGCATATTTTAGCCTTTTGTTTTTTGACTGAGAATTTTTAGACATAAAAAAACCGCCAAGGTTGCGCGTTACACCTTTAATCAAAGAAAAAAGGGCACTAAGCGTGACGGTTATGTTGTAGTTATTATGGTTAAAAATGACGACCTCGTCAACCCAAAAAATAAACCTGACCATATACTTTAGTTCCTTTTCTATAGAATCTTAGACAGATTAATGAGTTTAAAAAATAGCAATATTCATACAATGCACTATCAGCAATTATTGTCTAAAGTGGGGCGTTTTTTGGTTTCAAAGTCATCCATTAATTTCAGTTTATGTACGAGTTTGTCTTTAATAGTTGCTTGGTCAAAGTTATTAAATCTTGCTTTATAGCATCGATAAGTATTTTTTATTTCATTCCAAGGCGTGCCACAATCGTCTTCTTTAAAGTGTTTGTCTGCGATTTCCCGTTGTTCATCTGTTTTTATCTTGGCTGCATAATAGTTGATGCAGAAAAATTTATTATCGCGTCCATCCAAAAATAATACGACGTCTGAATCTGTTGGCCAACTTGCATCGGAAAAACGAATAGCAGGGTAGCCGTGCCATGTGTTGAGTGATGTGGTCATTTCTCTGTTTAATTCTATGGATAAATAGTGTGAGAGTTCTTGTTGATAGGCTTTTATTGCTTGGTCTTGGATAATTTGTGCTTGTTTCAATTCTGATAAATGATCCAAAACAAACTGTATACTTTCTTGAGGAAGGGCAGGGTTAGACATAAGACTCTCCAAATGCAAAATAAACTCTCGTAATAAAATAAACCACTTACCTAATGGTTGGGCCAAAAAATAGTCTGCAAGCTGGCGTTTGATTGCCTCAATTAGAGTAGGGTAGCTCACGCCATGCCAGTCATCTCTATTGGCTGAGCCCGACGGAGAAAGCACCACAAAGACGACTTCTTTGGCAGTGTACCTTTCTTCGTGACGAGCTTCTTTAACGTAGTTTTCGTAGTCGCTAAAAGGGTTGTTTTGTTGATGGAAAATTTTATTTTCCATAACGATTACCCACTCTTGGCTTTCAAGTAATAGATCAATGCGCTTCCCTGACTGAGTTTTGACTTCTCGCTCTGGTGTTTTGTTTAAGGTGCAATCGAGAGAGTGATAATCTTCTGGCAGGCACTCGATAAAGGCTTGAAGTACTAAAGACTCTAAACCATGGGAAGCGTTAGTATCGAGAAAGAAAGCAAGTATGTCGGTGGTTGGGTTCTCGTAATGACCTCGCCCGCCAATACTGAAAATGGTATCTTCCACTGTGGTGGGTGGTTTGAGCGCTACGATTTTTTTAAATAATTCTTGGATACGCTTCTGCTGTTCAATATCCATTTGTCATTTTCCTATTGTGTAATTGATTCAAGTGTACGGTCTTGAAAGTCGTGCAATGTTATCCCTTTTTCTGTTTTCCAATCGACCCAACCATTAGAGCTGGCGAGCAATAAAAACATTGAGGCACCACTAGGTGTTGGAAATAAATAGTCACGTTGAAATACAAAGCGACCATCTTGCTCTGCTATTACACCTTTGGCTAATAGTTGATCACGCTTATCATAAAACCGTTGCTCTGTTTTACGCTTGGTGGTCATTGGGGCTGATGAGCCTTTAAGCACCACCATACCTTCGTTAGTGTAAATTCCTTGGGCACCAACGCTAGTCCGGCTACATGAAAATACTTGCTCTGTTTTGGTAGGCGATGTTTCTGTCAGTGGTTCAAAAATAGGGTAGCCAAGAGTTGCTAATAGTAAGCTACCAATTACATGTATTTCATCACAATCGGCTTTAAGTGGAATAGGCGTATGGGGCTTTTGCCCGCCATTACCGTTAAGTAGCTCATAACGTTGGCAGTGTTTAGTTTTTTCTATCGACAGTGATTCTAAATACAGCACATGAGTTTGCGTTAAGTTATTGGTGAGCGACACCAATACTAATGCACGCTCCCAGTCTTTCTTTTCGTCTTTATAGTGCTGCATCAATCGGCTGCCAACATCTCCTGACTGACCAATATACAACTCGTCTTTGTTATCACCAGAAACTAAGAAATACAGTCCAACCTGCTTGGCTTCTGGCATTTTCAAAAAATCAGCAATATCACTGCGCGGCACTTCAATTAAGCGAATTATCGAAGTGGTTTGTTCTGCAATGCGAATACCCGCAGGGTCGCCCGTTGGTAAAAATATTTGAATAGTACGGGGGCTTTTTTGAATGATCACTCAGTTTGCTCCCCACCTTCATTATTAGGAGGCAATTCAGTGAGTACACCTAATTGGATAAATAAAGACTTTAAAGATGGAGCTACATCATTAAGTGAGCCAATAAAGCTAATGTAATTGTTGAAAAATTTAGATGTAATTTCTTCATCATCATTAGATGTACGCAAAAACAAGGAGCGCCCAATTTTAAGTTCTAGATTGGTAATGAAATCCCGAATCATTGGCTTCGACATTACTCTTTCTGCTCTAAAAACACCATTCTCTGACCATGAACGCATTACATCTATAAATTGCAATGTATTGAATTCTGGTCTGTTATTTTTTTGGCTGTTAAACCTTACTTCAACCGTTTTATTTAAATCAGAATTAAGATTTTGAAGATCGTTACTTAGTTGTGCTATCAGTTCATCTATAAGTCGGTTGACTTCTGCGTTAGGCAAGTAATCAATATATGAGCATATATATCTTTTTAGAATAACAAGTTCAGAAAATACAACCGATTCAATACAGTAGCCTTCATGACTAAATGGTGTACAGCTTCGAGTAATTTTTTGTTTCAAGTTAGTATCGACTTCTGGTGTTGAAAAGTCTCTGTCAAAAATAGCGTTCCAAGTCTTTCCCTTCATGAGTGAGCTTAACGTCCGCTTGTTATACTCAATTTTTTGAGCAATATTATCCTTTCCACGAAGAGGGAAAAATGTCACTTCACTCAAGCAACCTACAACAGGCGCCACTTCTTTTAATTTTTGGTTCAACGCATGAAGATAACTAGCATCATCCTTGCCTTCAACAAAGACTATATGCTTAGCCTGATTTAGCCGCTCTAGCGATAAAACTACTCCACCTAAAGCATTTTTTATTATATCAAAGCCTGAACTGTCTATTGCTGTCAAAAGACCATCATCCTTAACATCATCACTGATAAAAAAGACTTCATCATCACCAGCGTTTGTTACAAACTGGTCGTTGTGACTAATAATAAAAAATTGATTGTGGTCAATTTTCCTGAGGTAATTAAGTAGATTTTGCTGTAGCTTGGAGTGGATATGAGAGTCTGGTTCATCAACTAAAAGTAGCTTGAGTGGCGCATCAACAAACTCAACGGTAGCTAAGATCTCTACAATCTGGAGGAATCCGCTACCTTGAAGGTGCAGGTCATATGGTTTTGAGTCATCAACAGAAACACCAAGGCAGACATATTCATCTTTTTCTCTTCTGGTAGTTGGCGGTAGAGTAAATTTGATTTCTTTCTCAACTATTTGAGAAATACTTGCTTCTAAATCAGCAATAGATTTTCTTTTTGATATGATTTTATTTCGCAAAACTTCATGAGAAGAACCTTTTTGTATTTTCTTCTTAATCTGCGCTTCATTGTAATAGGGTTCAAACTGGTGGACACCTGCCACAGGTCTAGTTTGATAGATAAAGATTGCTTCATCTAAAAACTTACCAGCACCGCAAAAATCTTTTGCAAAATTGGTAAACTGATCCTCATCAGTAGGTTGTACACGATAAAAAGCATTTTCTATTGAACTTGGACAGGTTACTTTGAATCCCAAGTTCCAAGTTTGAGCCTCTTCATCATCATTAACTAAAGAAATTGAAATCTCGGCACACTTTCCTAATTCAGGGTCTCTAGGGTCATGGAACAGGTCTTCGTCTTTTGTGATCCGTAGAAAATCCAAGTCCTGATAGTTCACGTATCGATTTGTAGACTTTTTGACTTTATAAAAGCCTTTCCTCGAACTCAGAATATAGGTTTGATAGCACTTTTCCCATAAATGAATTGCTTCAAATATCGTCGATTTCCCAGAGCTATTTTCACCTATTATGATATTAAAGTCAGGATTTGGGTGGATAGATATTTCTTTAAATGTCTTAAAATTCTTTAGTGTAATATTGTTAATTCTTAATTTCATGAAGTCCCCTCCTTAGGTGTTAACTCTGTGTTTACCAGTTAACAGTTGCTGCATCAGTGCTTTTTTCTCTTGTTTTAAGTCAGCAAGCTGTTGTTCTAATAGCTCAATGTCTTGGTCTGAGTTTGTCAGTACGGCAGCAATTTTTTGTTGTTCTAAAAATGAGGGAATTAATAAGTGCAGCGATTTGATATCGTCGCTATTTACTGCCTCAAAGGTGCTACCTTGTGAGTATTTTTCCCATCTTGGTTCAAACCATAATAAAAACTGATAAATATAACTTTGAGAGTTTTCTTTCTTAGCTTTTATGGCTGAAATTCCACGCCCAATACATGCTTCATGAATTGATTTAGCGACTGTACCAACTGGCGCTCTAACACTCAGTAAAATGTCATCTATCCCGCATTTCTTGGTAACTTCAGAAGTATAAATACGTGGCGCAGATTTTCGGTTTTTAATATCGGCATTACCTTGAATTAACGGTAAACCTTCTGACATTTCATTATAAGAGGTCGATTTAGGTGATGACCCCATCACAATATCCGCGACATCTGAAAGCTTGACCTCTTCCCACTCACCCTCAAACGGTTTACCTGAATAATCAAGTAAGTGTTTTTTTCCAGTGAGCAGTTGTTGCATGAGGGCTTTTTTCTGCTGTTTGCTGTTGTCGATTAGGCGCTCAGTAGTCCTAATCGCTTTATCCCAAGTTCCAAGGATAGTGGCTATTTTTCGTTGTTCTGGGAGTGGTGGAAGTAAAACAATAAATCCGCAAACATCTTCTCTAGTGATGTTAGGATCTTTACGGCTACTTGCTGCAAACTTTTTCCATTGGGGAATATTTCCATTAAGGTAATTCAAAATATACTTTGGATTTGCTTTGGTGGGATCAAGAATTAAACCTGATAAAGCTTGGTTGATGGCTGACGGAGTGGTTAATAGGCCAGTTCGTCCAATTTGATTAAACCCTCCGTACATAGCCACGAGAACAGTATCAACTGGAAATATAGAACAAGATGTTTCCTTTAATGCTAAGTCTGTTATTTGTTCTTGGGTTTTAATAATTTCTTGGTTATTTAAATCAAGTGTTTTGATCCAAGGAGTTCCTTTCTTCGTGAAATAAATATCCTCTTTTGCTCGTAATGGTGTTGAACCAGACTTTATTTTGGCTATATCACGAAGCTTTGAACTCTCCCATCCATTAGGCACCATAACCCAACTCCTTTAAGTATCCTTCCATTTCTGCTTCAAGCGTATTAAGTTCACTTTTAAGTGTTACACGTTCTGCACGCACAGCCACTAAATCAATTTCAGCTTCTTCCTCAAAAGTATCCACATAGCGTGGAATATTCAGGTTGAAGTCGTTTTCTTTTATTTCGTCAAAGCTTGCTAAATAGGAATATTTATCGGTAGTTTCACGGGCTTTGTAGGTGTCGATAACTTTTTGGATATTTTCAGGTGTTAACTGGTTTTGGTTTTTACCTGATTTAAACTCACGACTGGCATCAATAAACAATACGTTGTTATCGGTTTTGTGCTTTTTGAATATTAAGATAGCCGCCGGAATACCTGTGCCGAAAAACAGTTTTTCAGGCAAGCCAATCACAGTGTCTAGCAGGTTTTCTTCAATCAGTTTCTGACGGATTTTACCCTCGCTAGATGCACGAAATAACACGCCATGTGGCACAACTACGCCCATGCGGCCTGTTTCTGGCTTCAATGTTTCAATCATGTGCGAAATAAAGGCGTAATCGCCTTTGGTTTTTGGCGGTACGCCACGACGAAAGCGGCCATAAGGGTCATTTTCCGCATCTTCATAGCCCCACTTATCTAACGAAAATGGCGGGTTGGCTGTTACCACATCAAAATGTAATAAGCCTGTACTGTCCTTATCTAATAACTGTGGGTGACGAATGGTGTCACCCCATTCAATGCGGTGGTTGTCTTCACCATGAAGGAACATGTTCATTTTCGCCAGTGCCCATGTTGAGCCAATGGCTTCTTGTCCAAATAAAGCGTACTTTTTTGAACCTGAATTTTTACGCACCATGGCGCCACACTTTAAAAGTAATGAACCACTGCCAGTACATGGGTCGCAGATCTGATCGCCTTCAACGGGCTCTAAAACGGTAGCTAGTAAGGTTGAAACCTCTGGTGGGGTATAGTATTCGCCTGCGGTTGCACCACTGCCAGCGGCAAAGTGCTTGATAAGGTACTCATAGGCATTACCGATGATGTCTAGGCCACCCACGCGTTTTGGGCTTAAATCTAACATTTGTTTACCAAAGTCTTCTAATAAATGCCGAAGCAAATCGTTCTTTTGTTTTTCTTGGCCTAAACGGTCAGTATTAAAGCTGATGTCTTGGAATACGTTTTTAAGCTTGCTGCCATTGGCTTCTTCTAGTGCGTGCAAGGCTTTATCAATACGTTCACCATTGCCGGCCTCAAAACGTTTTTCGTATAAATCCCAAAAACTGGCTCCTTCTGGTAACACAAAGCGCTGTTTTGACATCATGGCATTAATTAATTCTGGGTTATCACCATACTGCTCTGTCAGCTTGTTGTAATCGTCTTTGTATACATCAGAGATGTACTTCAAAAACAGCATGGTAAGGATGAAGTCTTTGTAAGTATCGGCACTAATAACACCACGAAAAGTGTCGCATGCATTCCAGACAGCCTTGTTGATATCGTCCTGATTGATTTGGTTGGTTGTCATGATATGTGATTCCTTATGTATTTTTAGTCAAACGGTTTAGTAGTTCTGATGCGATCGCTGTCATTTCCAGTTGTCTGTTCTTTATAAGCTGATTATAGGTTTTGATTTCTTTCATCGCGCATCGATGTAAATTGACGATTTTTATCTGTGTTTCGAAGTCAGGTAAAGTAAATGGCGTTTCTTCCAATACCTTTTTTCTAATACTGACTTGTAGGCTACCCTCAGCTGATACCTTGAAATAGCGCTGCGCTGGTTCTTGGTTTAACTGCCAACAAATGAATTCTGCTAGAGCGTCAGCATTGTGCTGAGGCTTAACTCTTAAGCGAAAAAAGTGAGGGGAGCAAATTGTATTTTCAGGCAGATTCTTCACTAAAGTCGCCGTGTTTTTTGTCCCTTTCGCTATGAATAAAATGTCATTGGCTAAAAGCCAATCAGGTGGTTTCTTCCCTGGTAATTTTGTCAGAGTAAGTTCGTTTGCCAGAATCTCACCATCCGCATCAATATTTCTAATTTGTACTACCAGCGCATCTCCTTCGCGACTTGGCTCTATCCGCCCTCTAAACGGGTAGCCAGAACCTATGCTTACATATTTTCCAAGAGTCGTTGTCATTGCTTTGGCCTGTTTAAATGTTGAGCATAGTTTGCAGAATTCATTTTAGGTCGTCAATTTAAAATTGCATTATTTCTATGATGCAAAAATTATTTTCTTTAAGATACATTTCATATTATTTTTTACAGTATTGAAATGGAGTGTATTTTTTTAAATGCAGTATTGTGATGGAGTATTTGGCCTAGCTTTGCTATATTGAATTTCGATTTCAGTAAGTGAGGTGCTAAATGGGAAGTAAATGACAATAAAAAACCGATGACATCAGAGGTGCCATCGGTTCATAGAGCCTAATCGTCTTGCAAACGATATAGACATCTAAACAACCAAAGCCAGCTTAAAAGTGCTACTGGTCTAAGGTCGGAGGTGAGAGTCTGTACTTTACCAATATAGTCGTACTTTTCAAGCGGTGCTTTGTTGACAGCGTTTGCTTTCGTGCGAGCGCATAACATTTTTTATTGGGAAAATGGTATGGATATAAGGTCAGCGGAAGTCTCGAAAGGGTTCGTGTATCTCCATTTTAAAGATAAAGGCTACGGGCTTTTCATTAATCAAATGGAGGTTTTTGGCTCATTGTTGCTCAAGGCGGGATCTCGTGTTGAGTATGATAAAGCAACGACTTCTATCAAGTATGAGCGTGATAGAAGAGAGCATCAGGTTCATCTCACTCAATTGACTTTTATGCAGTCGAATACAGAAAAGTGTCCAGATGGTAGTTGCCTTGAAAGCGTTATTACAAGCAATAGCATGCCTTTTTGCATACAAACGTCACCTCTAAACGTTGGTGAGCAGTGGCCAAATTTGCTCAAGTTGCCACTGTGGGATGTGAGTGGCGTGTCTGATTTTGCATTGCATGCTTCTCAGTCCTGTAATGATAATGGAAGTGTAATTAATGTGCCTTTCACTGTGCCGAGGGCCAGCGAGTATAAGCAGTTAAGGGTGCAAGTTGATGATTTTGCCGACACTCGTTCAGATAACCCCACACCTGATCAACTGTGCGATATCGCTTTATCCAACATTGATGGGATTCACCCTAAAGTAAAGCAGTTTTTGCTGCGCAATTCAGCTGTGGGGCGAGAGTCGTTGCCATTAACGCGGAATGAGGTGCTAGATTACTTAACACTGTTCCCCATAATATTGGTACAGGACGATGGTAAGCTTTACTGTGTGGCGGGGATTCAGTCTTATTTATATGCTGTTAGTGTTTTAGATAAAAAGCAAAAAGTACCTGTTCGCTGGTACAAAGAAAAAATGGGCAAAGCACTTCATCGATTAAACATGATGGAATCGTTGGGCCTTCCGATTATATTCAGTACAAAAAAGTGCTTGCTTCAGCAAACTTTTGACACGTTACAACCTTCGTTTGGCCCTTTGTACAAGCAATCCTTTCTTGCCTCCTGCAGTGTTAAACAGTTTGCCACGCTTTTCGGGCTAGACACTAGAACAATACAGGAGGGCGGCCGTTGAGTGCTCATCGTTCACCCATAATCGAGTTTCAAAACTCTTGTTTGCATCGCTTTCTTAAAGAAATGAAAAAGCAAAAATTGACCATTGCTCATTTATCTGCAGAGAAATCCCGCCTATTTGTACTTCATTATTGTAATAAATGTCATATCCCGCATCATTTACGCGCCATTGATCTTTGTGTAGAAAATATTAGTGATGCAATCGAAAGTTTGCTGGATGAATGCGACGACCTTTCGCTGCTTGAGAAGGAATTTGGTAGAGGGCTGTCAGAGTTAAGTAATTTCGCTGGTTTTATGGCAAGTCATATAGCTCTGTTGGAACAAGTAGGTGCTTTTATGTGGCATGAAAGACCGAACGTAGTCGATGAAGAGCAGCACCCTATGATGAGCCAATGGGGACGATATCCTATTTATTCTATGTTGATGAATTCTCTCGAAGATGATGGGTATACAAGTCATTTTCATGGGCTACAGATCATTGTGCTCGCTGCTTATTCGTCATTAAGTCATTCGCCCGATACTTTTTCGGTGTATATGAAAGATCAAGAAAAGCGTTTAAAAATAAATCAAAGTTCGGCATCGGCCGCAGGTTTTTTTATTCGGAACTGGTCAGATAATAATGTAGACGATGATACGTTAGAATTTTTTAGTGATGATATTAATGTGTACGAATGGTGCGAAGATATTATATCAGCACGTGATGATTCGGCCACTGAAGAACGCCCATTGTATCGCCAAACGATGAGCCCATTAATTTCAAAATGGAGAAGTTTTCAGTTTCAGCGTAAAAGTGCCCATGGAGAAAAAAAACGCGGCAAGGCCAAACCCTATAACAGAAAAGCCTCTAGCTGGCATGGCGGCTACTGCCGATACAATTCTGGCATTGTTAGCGAGTCTATTCTTATTGATGATAACGGTGTTGTTGAAAAAGTGGCGTATGGGCACGGTTTAAATACCATCCCTGTTACCAGCATCAAGATAAAAAACGCTCCAACCTTGATGCCTGAAGAAGAGGCTAAATATGCAGATTTAGAAGATGACGAGCAGGGCGATTATGGCGAGATTATTAGTGTTGATGACCCTACTCCCAGCTGTAACAACATTTTTTCGAAGCGACAAATTCCCAAAATCATCCAATCAAATCAGAATTTGATTGGTCAGTTTTCTAACGCCACCAGCGTGGAGATTGCTCAACTTGTTAAGCTTTGTCTAGATGTTATGAATGCCCCCGTATCTCATAGTGACTTGGTTTCTCATGCGGCACCAATGGCTTTATTAATGCTGTACACCGGCTGTTCTCTGAGAGATGTTGCACATGGTACAAGGTGGTCTATTGATCATTCATCATCAAAGGCGAAGATAACCTCTGTCTTGTCTAGCGGAAAACGAATTTGGTTTATTAAAGTCGCAAGCGTTCAGCGAAAAAAGCGGCTTACTCACGACCTTTTGGCTCAGTGCAGGGTTGTTGAGTCGTATATCAAAATTCCTGATGAGTTTGGTCTAGCAGATTTTTTAAAAGCACAGTACCAAGAACATCTAGATAGCAAAGAAACTGGGAGGGTTTTTCAAAAAAAGCTACGTGAGTACCGACGTATACTGAACGAATTACTGCACTTGTTGCCTAATGGTAATCGATTAAATGAGCATAAAATTGCAAATTTTTTACCCGCACACATAACTCATCAAACAGGTGATGTTGCGGCCACCATCTTATCGACTGGTCAGTATCTTCCGCTCGGAAAGACGCTTTTGCACTACAGTGCGCCTTCACCTCATTATCTTGAATCTGTTAGGTGTAAGGTCTGGGATAAGCTCTGCCGTGATATCCCTTTGCCCAGCTTTATTAAGCCAGAAGCAGACAAATTGCCTGCAATAAGCACATCGTCTGTTTCACAGCTATGCCCGACATTTGATAGCATTATCGATATGGTGCAGTACACTAAAAACGCTATCAGATCCGCAAACAAATCTGGTGATATCTTGGATACTCATAACATGATGACGTATTACACCGTTCAGATGTTTGCTTATGGAACGGGTGTGCGTGCTATTTGTTCACCGTTGTCCTGTGTAACAGCCTTTGATCCTAATACGAAAACTGTTGTCATTTCTGATAAAGACGGAGATGATTTTTATAACTCTCGACTGTGTATATTGCCCCAGCTGGTTTGTCGACAGTTAGAAGCTTATCAAGAGCACGTCGAGCAACTTAAAAAAACAACATACTTTTCTGCTATTAACGACAATTCATTAATAGACATACCAGACTATTTCTATCTCGATAAACATGTTAATCCCACTGAAATCAAACCCAGCATAAGTTTTTCCCTTCAGGCGCTTTTTTTAAATCTGCCAATGAACACTAACCGCCGGTTCATTCGTACCTATTTGATGGAGAAAGGGGTGAGTGGTGAGTTAATTAATGCATTTATGGGGCACTGGGGGATAGGGCAGGAACCCGGGGGGAAGTTTTCAACATGCTCACCTTTTGAGCTTATTGAAATGGTAGCACCGCATATTGATGAGCTGCTCACAGCATTGAATTTTACGATTGAGCGAGGGCTTGCTGATGTCTGAAGAACAAGTTGTTAAGTCTGATCTTTCGTGGAGAGCTGAAATAACTGAAGAGCGATGGTCGATATTTAAAAAGTTTGAATTAGAAATAGATGACGCCGAAAAACATTATTTTGAGTACTTTATGACTTGGCTTGCTGAAGATGAAAGTACGGATTCAAGAGCCATTATTAATGGATACAGTCGCTTTAAAAAACGTAAAAAACTTAACTCTAACAAACTTTTCAATCGATTTATTAACACCTGTAATCTAGATGTTGAAGGGATTATTAGATCCTCAAAGGTGCTAAGAGCACTTGTTGTATACTTGAAAAAAAGTGGCGAGTTAGATAGCGACGTTTCTCTCCCTGCCTTAACGCAAAAAATGCATCGGGAAGCTGGGCGTCTGACACCTATTCGATTTAATCGATATGTCGCTTTGTACAAAGATGTTGTTAGCGCGTTATCTGAGTCTTTAAAGCAGCCAAACTGCACAAATGACGTGAAGAGAGGGCAAATACTACTGTCGTCAGTTTTATACGGCGGCCTTCTGTCAGTGGAAGGCTTGTATGGCTTGCTGATTAATTCATCTAAGCGACCTTTTACCATTAGTGGTCAGAAAATCTGGCCCTTAGACCTGACATCGTGTAAGTATTTTTATTCTGAAAGTCGCTTATGGTATCCAGATATACTGACAGAAACGCTCTTGCTCAAAAATCAATTAACGGAAATTGAAATAAAAACAGGCCAAAAGCGAGAGATGAGAAAAAAAATCACTTCTCTTATCCAAGCGGTTTTCTCCAACCTGCCTACGAGTGTCAAAAAATCCCTTACTATTAATAAAGTGAATCTTTCGACACTTCTTAATGTTGTGTCTGTTCATTATGAGCAATTCGTACCTGCTTTTGTCGTGCGATATTGTCAGCGAGAGTTTATTAGTCATTCATTAAAACCGAGCGCTCTTAATCGCTTGGCGGGCTATTGCGTTTTAGACGATAGCTCTGGGAATGATGATTTAGCTGTTAAGTCGACTTGGGCTCCTAGTGATCAATATTTATCATTCAGTAACGAAACGCTGCTGATGAACAATACATCTGAGCAAGAGGAAGATGATCAGGCTGCAAGCTGGACATGGGTTGAAAAAAACCTCAAACAGTCTGATAGCAAGGAAAGCTTGGAGCATGATATTTCTGCTCTGCTCAAAGGTAATACTGAATTGGAGCCGGTTCAAAGACTGGTACTGATGTGGGGGATACACTTAGCGACAGTGGGCAGTATCGATTTTACAAACCTGAAACCAAAGCGCATCAGCTTCATGATGCGCTCGATCGGTTCTCGACTCTCCGGTTTAGTGCAGAAAGATGATATGACTTTGTATTCAGCAGAAGACTTAGAAGGATTATATGAAGAGTTGCTGAGTACAATTTCATCGATGGGTTTAAAAAGAAAATTGGCCAGTATGTTGGATCGGTTCCAAAAATATTTAGAAAACCACCACTATGTTGATGCTATTGATTCGCGAGAAGTGTTTGGTATCCAGAACTCACCGCTGCCTGTTGATGCAAATATACTACTTGTTGACGAATACCTAAATGTTTTAGAGACATTGAAGGGCATTGACGAGCTTGACTTGTCTCCAGACATGAATGTCATCATCAGATTGATGTTCATTCTTGGTTATCGCTGTGGATTAAGGCAAAGTGAAGGTCTAAAACTGAGAGTGGAGGACATCCAAGGTGATGAAAATTGCTACCTTATTGTCAGGCCTCATCAATACCGCAGGCTTAAAACAAATAATGCTAAGCGCTATTTTGAGCTGAGACATTTTCTAAGCCACGACGAATTGTTGCTGTTTAAAAATTGGCTTAGCAAGAGGCGTAGGGAGCTTGCTAGTGAGGAAAGTAGCTCGCCCTTCCTTTTTTCATGCTTATCAAAAGGGGATAACTGTATAAATCCCGATTTGGTGTTTCCCGTTATTCATAGCGTGATGCGAACTGTGTGTGAGGATGAGTCTCTTAGATATCATAATTTACGACATTCTTTTGCGACACTGACATTATTGAAGCTGTTGAAAGATGAATCTTGTCAGCTGCCCATCTTTGAACATCATCCAGAAACTCATAGTTGGTTGGCTGATAATGTTGCTTTTAAACAATATTTATATGCCAGCCAAGCCCCAACTAGAAAACACCTTTATACGTTGTCGATGCTGATGGGGCATGCGTCGCCAGAGACGACATTAGAACATTATATTCACTGTATGGATTACATCGCTCGTGTTGCTATTGAAAAGCGAATAAAGCCAACACCACAAATGTTGTCTGATGCGTCGGGGAATTCTTTAACTACTGTATATCGCTGGCTGCATGGAGGTGCTAATGAATATCGCTATAACTTATGTAGGCAGCATGAGCACTGTTTAAAGCAACCAAAAATATTGTTTTTTTCAGCCGCCATCCCTAACTTCCGACTCAATATTGTTACTAATAACACAGCAAGAAAAATAGAGAACTGCAGGAAGGTACTGTTTAAACTGATTCAAAGCCCAGCAGCAGGAATTGATAAAAAAAAGCAGTACAATTTACTATCAGAGCAATTTTCGGTGGGTGTTTTAGACATTGAAAAGTGGGAAAGAAATTGTCTATCTTTGCTCGATTTAGATAAGTCCAAATTTACTTCTGATAGTGTGAAACACTGCTCTAAAAGAATCAATTTAGGGCATTATCAAAACGAAACCTTACCATTGCCAGCAAAGCCAAGAAATATCGAGATCGATCAAGATGCTTACATTAAGGTTGTAGATGACCTTGCAACGATGGCGGAAAAAGACCTTGATCGGCTTCAGCTTCTTCTTAAGGCATTTGCAAAACATACTCAAAAACGAAACTACCTATTCAGGTTTACTGATATTGCTTCCGCTGAACCAGTCATTGATGCATTGACCTCACTGACAAGTGATGATGTTTCAATATCGTTTACTTTACTACATGGTAAAAAACAATCTGACAGCAATGTTAAGAGAGTCTGTATTCCTCATTGGCGAATGGGCCTAAAGCTGTCGAAGAAGTTGGTTTTCAATACAGCTTTAGCTAACAGTGATGCCAAAGCAGGGGAGTTTGGTTGGCTAGGTGTTAATTTGGTCAACGCTAAAACAGATAAAGCAATTGAGGGCTTACGGTATGTCTTTGCAATGATCTATGTGTTGGAGGTAAAGATCGTTTAGTAAATTATAGGGGCGGGAATCGGGATATCTAGCGACAACCCAGAAAACAAGCGCATTGACGTAATTTCATACTGAGCGTCTTCCATGGCAGGGTCACTTATGTTGTACCAATGTTGCATGCAATGAATACGGAAAATGGTAGATAGCGGATAAGGTCTTATGCAATTGTCCGCTTTAGGGTAGAAAGGTTCAATAACCGCTTCCAATTGATGCCAAGGCATCAACTTATTCCAAGGCATTAACTCATTCATGCGAGCAAGGAAAATTTCCTTACGTGTTTTACGACGGGTGTTGTTGAATTCGCTGTCAGCAAATGTGGGTTGGTGTGACATGGTTGAGGCTAGAAGGCTTAAAACGCGGTTGTCTCATGGCTGGGGCTTGTTCGTATATTCCTTAGTTGATGTGTTTAGGGCTGACCAGATGATACGAGCCGCAAGGGGGTAATCCGTTCAAAAACCACTAAATAAGACTGATTCGGCTTATTTAGTGGCGAAAAGTACTTAAATGAGAGAGATCTTGTGCTTTTTAACTGAGTGAAAGAACCAGATTGTTTTGCGACTTATTAATCGTAGTTTTCTTAGTTTGGCGCGGACATCACGATTCGAGCAAGTCAGGAGGGACTTCATGATTTGTGGCACTCTGGGGAGTTAAAACTTGAGAGTTGAATTTGCGAAGAATCATAAGATTTGAAATTGTAAGTTCCACTATGTGGGATAAACATCGAGATAATTGGTTTTTTCTAGATATAGTAAATTTGATAGTGCAGTATTCAAGGATTGCCATTCAATGAAAATTTCTAATATTTTTTGATTTTTATCAAAATAATATTTTATTAATTAGAGACGGTTATAAATGGTTTATGAATGAAGATAATAAAAATAGATCGTTACAGAAAGCCTTCGATGTGATCGATGCTATTGCAGACGGCGATAGACAAATTAAAGATATTTGTAAGCGTTTAGGTTTTCCTAAATCGACAGTGCATAGGATTCTTCAAGGACTTTTAGCGTCTAGATATATTAGAGAGGTAAGAGGGATCGGCTTGGTATTAGGAACAAAGGTTATTCAGTTAGGAATTAAAGCTCAGAAAGATATGCCTTTAAAAGAATTGGCAAGACCTTATTTAAGAGAATTATCCGAAATTACGAAAGATACCGTACATTTAGGTATTAAAGATGAAGACGAAATATTTTATTTAGATAAATTCTCAGGGAAAAGAGCTGTTCAACTACGCTCCCAAGTAGGTGATCGACTGCCTTTGGCATCAACGGGGGTAGGGAAATCTTTAATGATTGATATGCCAAAAATGGAGTGGGTGAGATTGTTTAAAGATCAAACGCCAAACCAAGTGGATGAAATGTTAGCGAGGATGAATGAATATTCTGAAAAAGATTATAGTTTTGACCTTGAAGATAATGATGAATTAGTTCGATGTGTTGCCGTACCTATAAGAAATAAATATGGAAATATTATTGCTGCAATATCAGTAACGAGTATTAAAGAATATATGTCTCTGGAAAGAATGAAAGAATTAATACCTATTTTAAAAAAATGTAGCGAAGATGTTTCTAAAAGTATTAATTAATTTAGGCTGATTATGATAATAAAAAATATTTTTTGCCACGCTATTTCAGTACCTCTTGATGAACCTTTTTATTTTTCTCAAGGTTGGGTGGATAGAAGACAATCTTTAATTGTAGAGATTATTACAGGTAAAGTGCATGTGTCTGATGCACCTGGTATTGGTATACAAGTTGATAGAATGTGCTGGATCAATTCAGGGTTAATTAAATGAATCATGCAGAATGGCTAATTGTTGATTGGGGTACGACGAATTTTCGCGCTTTTGCGATAGACGAAAATGGTGAGGTGCTCAGCAAGCTTGAAAAGCCCATGGGGCTATTGCAAGTTAACAATGGTGATTTCTCAGGGGCGCTGGAGTCAGTGTTGAAAAACTGGCTTGAGAATTACCAGGAATTGCCTGTGTATATGGCTGGAATGGTTGGTTCCGCCCAAGGGTGGGTGCCAGTGCCTTATGAAAAAACCCCAGTGAAGCTAGTAGATATCGCCAATAAAAGCACCCGTTTTACACTCTCTTGGGGGGCTGAGGCAGTCATAGTTCCAGGTATTTACGATCAGTCGAATTGCAATAATTACGATGTAATGAGAGGGGAAGAGGTTCAATTACTAGGTCTTCAAAACATTATTTTAAAAGACGAATTTATCGCTGTTTTGCCTGGCACCCATAGTAAACATGTGATGGTGAAAGAGAAGAAGGTTGAAACCTTCAAGACCTACATGACAGGCGAATTTTTCTCTATTTTATCGAAGTACTCTATTATTGGCATGGGATTGCCTGCTCAAGAAAACTCAAGTAGTTCATTTCTTAAGGGCGTATTAAGTGATCGCAGTGGCGAGCTTTTGAATACTGTGTTTTCGGCTCGGACATTAAGAATTTTTGAAAAAATTAAAGAAACAGAAGTACTAGATTACTTGTCTGGGCTACTTATAGGTCATGAGTTGAGCCACTTTAAGAATGAGACGGTGTACATCGTAGGGAACACTTTTTTATCTGAAAAATATCGATTAGCGTGTGATTCCTTAGGTTTGAAGTATGAACTAGTGAATGGTGATTTAGCCTTCTTGGAAGGTATGAAACAAGTAAGAGAGATGCTTTAAAATGAATAATTTAGAACAGGTTTTAAATGAAAGTAATCCTCTGATTGGTATTTTGAGAGGGATTGAAACGAAAGATGTTATAGCGGTCTCAAAGGTGTTGATTGAAGAGGGGATCACGATTATTGAGGTTCCTTTAAATAGTCCAAATGCTCTAGGCAGTATTCGTTTATTGGTTAAGGAGTTCGGTGACCAATATTTGGTTGGAGCCGGTACGGTTACAAAAAGAAGTGAGGCAGAAGACGTTATTGCAACGGGTGCTAAGCTAATTGTAACCCCGAACTACAATCAAGATGTGGTGACGCTAGCTGTTGAAAATAATTGCTTGGTATTCCCCGGAGTAGTAACTCCTACTGAAGCTTTTAACGCTATTGCCGACGGTGCCTCAGGAATAAAAATCTTTCCAGTAACTGTACTTGGTTTAGCTGGGTTTAAAGCACTCAAATCTGTTTTGCCAAGTTCAGTAAAAATATTCCCAGTAGGTGGAATAGATGCCACAGAGGAAAGTATGGGGCCATATTTAAGTAATGGTGCTTATGGTTTTGGTATAGGTGGCTCTCTATTTACTCCAGATTTATCTGTTGAAGAAATTAGAGAGAGAGCGAGAGGTTTTGTTAACGCTTATAAAAAAGCAAAGAAATAGAGTGGACTGAACGTTTCACTCAAATTATAAAAATAAGAGGATAGATAAATGAAAAAACATATAAAAAATCTAATTGTTTCTTCGCTAGTGATTGCGGGAATGTCGACAACTGTACATAGTGCAGAAAACTACCCAGAAAACCCAGTTCGAATCATTGTTCCATATTCTGCTGGCGGCGGTTCAGATAGTGTTAGCCGAGCTTTAGCTGAAGCTCTTAAGCCTAAATTTCCTAAAGGGATTGCTGTTGAAAATAGAACGGGTGGCGCGGGTTCGGTAGGTATGTCTTATGGTATGCATGCAAAGCCGAATGGTGGAACTATCACAATGGTTGTGCCTGAGCTTGTCATGTTGCCTCACTCTGGGAATGGTGGCGATATAGACTATAAAAAATTCAAACATTTAGCCATTGTAAACTCTGGCTATGCAGCGATTACAGTGCCAGCAGACTCACCTTATAAAACACTAGATAGCTTGCTTAAAGATGCGAACGATAAAAACCTGTTATTCGGTAACTCTGGTACTGGGTCAATTTGGCATATAGCAGGAGTCGGTATGGAAAAAGCAGCGAATGTAGAGTTCAATCATATTCCATTCAAAGGCTCATCAGCAGCGATTACATCTTTATTAGGTAAGCATTTAGATGCTGTATCAGTGTCGTATGCCGAAGTTGCTTCGCAAGTAGATGCTGGTTTGCTAAGAACTCTAGCAGTTTTGGCACCACATAGACTATCAGGTGCACCTGATGTCCCTACAGCAAAAGAGCTTGGATACGATGTGGCTATTGGAACATGGCGTGGCTATAGTGTGCCAGTAGATACCCCTGATTACATTGTAAACTATTTAACTGATGCTATTTTAGAAGCAGCAAAATCTGATGCTTTTAAAACTTTTATGGCGGTTTCTAATAACGACGTAGATATTATTGGTCCTGAAGAGTTTGAGAAAAAAATTCAACGTGAAGACAAGATCTATGCAGAATTAATTTCTGGTCTTTAAGATAATATGCACTGATTACGAGTCACCAATCAGTGCATTTTTAGGAGTGGTAATGAAAAAAGGTGAAGCTTTTCTTGGGACTATTTTTGCTACTTTTTCTGTGTTATTCGGAACACTAGGATATGGTCTGTACCAGAGTGGTCGATCGGGGGTAGGGGCAAGCCAATGGCCAATGATGATCTGTACGGTTATCTTACTTGGCTCTGTCGTTGTGATTGTTAACGCTTTACGTGCAAAACAGCACAAAAGTGGCTTGCAGTTTAATCGCGATGAAAAGCGAGTTTTTATCTCGATTTTCCTTTTACTTATGTACTTTATTAGCGTTGTGTACATAGGTTTTTTTGTATCAAGCGTGGTCATGCTTTATACATTTATATCGTATTTTGGAAAATTTAAGTGGTATGTGAATTTAGCCTTTGCATTGGTGATAACTAGCGTTGTGTATGTTGTTTTTGGCTATCTTCTCAATGTGTCGTTCCAATTTGGCGTTCTCTTCTAGGTGTTCTAATGATTATTGACGCATTATTTTTAGCGCTTCAACCCTCAGTTTTGTTGTATATGTTCTTAGGGGTTGCTGGTGGAATTTTTATTGGTTGCCTTCCAGGGCTTACCACAACAATGGGGGTGGCACTCGTTCTCCCAATTACCTTCGGTATGGATGCTACACATAGCATACTTTTGCTAATTGGAGTATATGTTGGTGCTGTATATGGAGGGTCAATATCAGCGATACTGCTTAACACCCCAGGGACGCCAGCGTCCGCTGCGACGGCAATAGATGGGCATGCGATGGCCGCGCGTGGCGAAGCGGGTAGGGCGTTAGGAATTTCAACAACAAGCTCGTTTTTAGGTGGTATCATTAGCTGTTTTTTCCTAATTTTGATCTCTCCTTATTTAGCCAAATTTGCACTCCAGTTTAGTGCTCCAGAATTTTTCATGCTGGCGATGTTTGGCTTATGTATTATCTCTAGTATTTCAGGGAAATCAGTTCTCATAGGGCTTTTATGCGGAGCTTTTGGTGTGCTAATAGCTACCATTGGGATAGATGATATTTCAGGTGTCGCACGATTCACTTTTGGTAATATTAACTTATTTAGTGGCGTTAACTTCATTCCTGTGATGATCGGCTTATTTGCAATGAGCCAAGCTTTCGTAGCGGTTGAAGACATTATGAAGGAAACATCTAAAGCGAAAAAAGTTACTCGGGTGCTACCACTTAAAGAAGACTGGCGACTCATTTTCAAAAATAGCTCAGTGTTTGGCTCTTTGGGTACTTTTATTGGCAGCATTCCTGGTGTAGGGGCTGATATTGCTTCTTTTATCGCATATGGTCAGTCAAAAGGGCTTTCGAAAGAGAGTGAAAAATACGGGACAGGAGTGACCGATGCAATTTCGGCTCCAGAATCTGCTAATAACGGGGTGACGGGTGGTGCTTTGATCCCGATGTTAACTCTAGGTGTGCCAGGCGATGCTGTTGCTGCGATCATGATTGGAGCGCTTACAGTACAAGGCTTACAGCCAGGACCTTTATTGTTCCAAAACAATACAGAAGTTGTGTATGCAATTTTTATTGGACTGTTAGTGGCGAATGTGTTCATGCTTTGTATTGGTTTGAGCAGTGTTCGTCTATTTACTCGCGTTTTAAGCGTTCCAAAGTCAGTGTTGACGCCCATCATATTTTTGTTGTGTTTTGTCGGATCTTACTCACTTGCTAATAATTTTTTTGATGTTGTAGTTATGTTTGTCTTTGGGGTATTTGGTTACTTCTTGAAAAAAGTAGAGGTATCGCCTTCACCTATAATTCTTGGCTTAATCCTTGGTCCAATGGCAGAAAGTAACTTTAGAAGAGCGCTTCTGATGTCTCGGGGAGAGTACGACACTTTTTTCTCTTCTGGAATTAGTTGGTTTTTCTTTATCTTAATATTAATTTCTATACTTTTTCCTGTATTCAAAAAAGTAAGGGGTAAGCTGAAAAGTACCCAATAATCAGCCACAGATAAGTTATTTTAACAATAGGGGTAAGACTATATAAGTTGACGATCCAAACATTGGACTTCCCAGACTTTACTAAACACCCATTAACGTTAAAATCTAGTTAATCAAGTGGTGCTTTATGAAGTCCAAACGTTATGGAACATGCGATCAAGTCGAGTTG
>TARA_R110000764_G_scaffold66706_3_pt1 | contig 29344 bp, 12 predicted proteins | sample TARA_R110000764 | Tara Oceans TARA_R110000764 (sample SAMEA4398111) | marine metagenome | biome: Polar Biome; feature: [SRF] surface water layer (ENVO:00010504); material: water (ENVO:00002006), including particulate matter (ENVO:01000060) such as... | depth 5 m | reverse complement strand
GCCTTCGATTTATCGGATGGTAGTGAGGGCATCTATGTACAAAACAATTTTCGAGCAGAAGCTACCACCGAAGTTATAGACGATATTGTTAGCGATATCAATATTCCTACCGTTCCACAAGTAGGCGGAATTACAAAGGTGTTTAGGCGTAACAATCGAAACATAAAAGTAACCGTACTAAATAATTACAGATTAATTCTAAAACCAAAATTATGAGCCCATAATGGGCATTTAAAAACGCACTCTTATGAAAAAGCATATCATTATTTCAGCTCTTATAATTATGTCCGCTATCGCACCTCGATTGTGCTGGGCACAAGCTACAACGCAAACAAACACAGTCCTCGACACTATTTATGCAAACGACACTAAAAATGTTGCGCTATTTTTCCCAGAACCTATACGTCAGGGTATAACTGGTTCGGATAATTTTGTTTTTACCTACAATCGTGAGAAAGAACAATACTTTGGATTACTTCAGGCAAAGCCTGGAAAAGAAAGTAATCTACTGGTAGTCAATAGAAATGGTTCAATTTTTTCGTATATTGTAAGGTATAAAAAGCAACTGTCTAAGCTCAATTACTTCATTCCTTTATCAAATAGTATTGGAAATGAAAAACCATTAGTAATTGATTCTATTCAGACTGTAATTGTTAAAGATAATATAGATAACAGAACGTATTATTACCAAAAATTCTGTTCTTATCTTCTTAATAGAAATCAGCATATTGGTCGAATCAAGAAGCGAAACGAAGGCATTATTTTGAGTGTTGAGAATATAGTTTTTGATAAAGACGAACTCTACTTCGTTATTCAGATTGAGAATAATTCTACGTTCGATTACGATTTGAATTTCTTAAACCTTTCAGTCGAAACAAGACAAAAAGGAAAAAAGAAATCTTTACAGAGTTTGCATCAAGAACCGATTTATAAGCACCATTTTCCTTCAAAAATTGCAGAAGGAAAAATGATACGATTCGTTTATGTGTTGTCCAAATTCTCATTATCTAATGACCGAAGGGCAATTTTGAAATTGAACGAGAATGATGGCGAACGAAATATTGAACTGAAAATATCACATAAGTATATCAATAACCCAAATTAATAATATTATGAAAAATTTAGTCATTTGCTCACTCGTACTTCTATTTATTTCCTGTTCAGAAAATAAGAATATGTCCCACACCGAAACTGCACAAATTGTTGCGGAAAGTTTTTTTTCAAAAGATGAATCTACCTTAAAAAAGCATACCACATCGGCAGGTTATAGCAGTTTAATTATGGGGCTAAATGCAATGCCAGATTCTGATAAAAAAATAGAAGTAGAAATCTTAGAGGAAGCCATTGATGGTGAAATTGGTTGGGTAAGATATAAAACATCCTTTGATGGAAAGTCAGGCATCTTTAAGCTCGTCAAAGAAAATGGTCAATGGAAAGTGACTAATAAAGGCCCGAGGGAAAAAGGGTCTTTTTAATTTTTAGTAAGTACCATTAAGCAAATATCCTTTTTAGTCTTATTCCCTTTATAAATTTCGCCCATACTTACGAAACCAAAACTTTTTAAAATGTGATACATTGGATTCTTCGTGTCAAATTCTGTTGTAGCAAATGCATTTTCATTTTTTATTTCAGCTAATAATATTTTTGTTATGTATTTACCTACTCCCAGACCTTGGTGATTTTCTTTGATTTTATCTTTGTCAACAAATAGGTATCCTATTTCGTAATTGAAATTTTCTTTTAATTCAGGAACCTTGGCGTAATCAAATGGGGATTTATACACTTGCTTTAAAGCTCCAATACCTATAGCATTTCCGTCTAATTTTACCAAACAAATTTTGAAGCATCGTTCGGCCTTTCCTTCTGAAGAATCTACTTGACCCTGTTTGTCCAAGAGAACTCTAAACTGTCTTATTTCCTCTTTGGTTAAGTCTTTAGATGATTTTACGAGGTATTCAATTTTCATTATTTAATATCTTTAAATGGGTTTTTATCCCCCGAGCCATCTTCAACCATATTAAACCTTACATCCAGAAATTCCCTTATCGCATCAAAATTTGGGTATTTTGATGGATTGGCTAAACCGAATGATTCAAGTATTAAAATCATTGTGTTTTTGATTTGAAATCTAAATTCTGGCGTTGTGAATGCATCAATTGGAAATTTTACGCGGAATTCGGCTTCGTCAAGCTTGCGCATTTCATTGAAAAGAATTTTAAATTGTTCTTCGTTCTGCGATGATAGTTCTTTTAATTTTAGACGTGATTTATAGTCAAGTATAAAATTTGTTATTGCTAAAAAGATATGCCAGTCCTGCCATCCTTCATCTCGAAGAGATTTTAAAAGTGTGACAAATTCTGGATTCACAACAAGTTTTTCTATTGTTAAATAGCTATTTTTATTTAACCTGTCAAATCGGCAATCGATTTGCTTTAATGATTTCTCTTGATCATAAAGTGCACTCAATTTACTTTCCCACTCCATCACTTTATTGGTCTTTGGCAAATCTATATTTGGTATAGATACTTCCTGAAAATTCTGCCTCTGTAGAACATCAAAATTGGGCTGCTTAAAAACATAGCGATACATTCTCTGATAAAGTCCTTGAAGTTGAGTTTTTCCAGCCAAATCCGATTCTTTGAATAGAGAATCAAAAAGCGTGTCAAAATCATCAAACGGTAAAAGGCTTAAACGGCTAACTATACTTCGAATGGTAGTAACACAACTTGAGGTGTTGAGATTAATTTCTTTTGGATCTTGGCTATCCAATTGTCTGACCCAAGCTTTCCAAATAATCGTTTCGTTAGAAGGCTCTTGAGAAGGGCCTTTAAAAGCTTTTGAAGTTTCAAGCTGTATCTCCACTTTTCCTCGAATTAGGTGAAAATCATACTTGGACAATGCAATTTCGGCTAGAACTATTTGCACTACTCCACAAAACTCTTCCGACTGTGGTGTCATTTCATAGGTATTATCGAAAGATATTGTCCATTCAATTCCAAGTGCATTAAAATTAACATTTCTAGTATCTCCTAAATCATTAAGAGGGACGTCCGTTAAGTCTCTTTCAATGACTGGTATTAAAGTTTGATAAGTTGGATGGCTTTCTTCAAACACTTGTAATGAAGGCTTTATAAATTGTTCGCCTATTTCTCTTAAAATATTTATTTGATGCTCCACCATAACTTTTAGTTCTGGTGCTATTTTTGGCGATACGTGAAATACTAATGCCAAATCAGCCATTATTTTAAAAGGCATTTCTTCCAACTCTGGATTCAAAGGTGTTCCTTTAAACTCATTTCTTGCGCTCATATAATCTGTAAAAGAAACAATCGCATTTATCCAAGCACCTTGTTTAAAATCGGCGTAAAATACCATCCCGAACGCATCTGCAATTCTTTTAAGTAACTTTCTATCTCCTTTGTGAATACTTACCCAAGCAGCACCAAGAGCGTAATATTTTGCAGCCAAATTCATTCCAATAACAGAATAAAGCTGCGCAATATTAATAAGTGCTAAAACGTAACCTTCAAAACTTTCTTCATTTTTAAATTTTGTTTTGGCTTTGTGAAATGAATCCAGCGCTTTCAGTAATAGTCTTGGGGAATCGCTTTTTAAGTATTTCATCCCTCTATTTAAATCATCTTTTGCAGATTTAAAATTACCGCTTCGGATCTCCAAAGTTGGATTTAATTTTTCCGTATATTCTATTATTGCATCTATTAATTCCGAATTGGCTTCAGCGTCGGTCTCAATAAGAAGCTCTATATAATCGTTCAGTCTATTACTTAATTGGGAAACATTATAATATTCGGCTCTATCTAAATTTTCTAGAATTCTTTCCAAAGGCTCTAAAACCTCTTGTACGTTTTTGTCTTGCACATCTCTGTTAGCATTGAGAAACAGATAATGAGTTCCAAGATTTTCAAGCAAATAGCAAATCTCATTGGGGTTTTGTTCTATTTCAATTCTAGAATTAAGAGTGTTACGCATTTTATCAAACCAATCCTGTACTTCTGATCCTGAGAGATCGGTTTTATCCATAAAGCCAGCTGCCACTGCTATGTTCATTAAACTTTGAGCATCTTCCAATTCCTTTCCATTTTTAAACGAATCAAAATCCTCAAAATAAAATCTGAAATAATCTTCTTTCCCCTTCAGGTTTCCCTCTGGAATTTCGCGGATATCAACAGGGCGTAAAAGAAGCCACAAATACTCATATACTGCTGTCCTTTTAAAATCATCGTCTATTCTCTCTTTACCAATATAGAGTTCCATTATATTAAGCCACTGTTCTTTATGCTTACTAAAATGCTTGGTTATTCTGCAATGGCGTGTAGCGTCAATTGCTTCGTAAAACTCCCCAATAACTAAACGTTCTATCACATCTACATTCTTCCATCTATTATATACTTCCCAATACCACTTGTCCGCTACATTTGATGATTTCAAGAGAAGTTCATTCAATTCTTCAGATGTGAGCTTTTTATCTGTGATATTTGATTGGGTAGCCTTATCCCAAACGAATGTGTGAAGTTCTCCAAATATAGAAGGTAAATTGTCCTTGTTTATATGAAATGGTAATTCCAATATTGATTCTTCAATTGATGTTCTTAATTGGATGAATTCATCATCTGGCTTTACATCTTTGAATTCCCATTTTATTTGTTTTATAAAATCGACCCAATCAGATTCTTCCAAAGATTTAAAAATTGATAATGCTTCTTGAACAAAGGCATCCTTACCATCTTTATCTATAGATTTAGCCTGCTTTTCGATATAATCTGAAACTATTTCTTTTACCTTAAGGGCACATTTGCGAGCCAATTCCTCACTTAAATCACCTTGATGTTTATTCCAATTTCGAAGAAGCTCTGCATCGTTCCCTTCTCGATTCTGTGCTACCGATGTATTTGCTTCAAATACAAATTCCTTTTCCAGAGATTTGTAATCTGTTTTAACGTGAAGCATAAAAAAATGTGCAATACATTTCTGAATTTCCTCACTACTAAAAGAAAAGTTTCTGGAATACAATTTTATTTGCCGAAATTTTGCGGTTTTTGCATCTTCGTTCAATTGAAAAATATCTTCTTCAAAATCGCAATAAATATCGTCTTCAATATCAAGGCTATAATTTTCAATCCAAGTTTTAACGGTTTCTAGAACCTGATAGTGATACCCTCTTAAAGATGCTGTTGCATCTGTATTCTTTGAAAAAATATGAAGTTTAGAAACACTCAAATTATTTAGATTTTAATTAAGAATAATAACCGTTTTTTAAAACTACGAGATATTATTTTGTTGATTACGACTCACTAGAATAAAAAATGGTTTAACTGTATTATTTTATCCAATCCGATTTTTCACCAATACCCGTTATAATCAGTGTTTGAATTGCTCTTGAAAACACTACGTAGTAAAGTGATTTTTCTTGTTTCAGATATGCTCTTTTTTGAATATCCGAATAAGTGTCAAAATCTGGATGTTTAAATGGCACAAGGTCTTTACTAAAACCTCTTACCAATAAATGCTTAAACTCGTGTCCTTTTAAATTATGAAATGTTGACACTACCACAGCTTCGCTTGTTCTTTTACTTGCTTTAATATCTGTATACTTCTGTTGAAATTCGTTTAGAAGAGTTTTGGTGTCATCAACTATTTTATTGGTTCTACCTGCAATGCAAATATCACTAGGACTGACATTGTCGTTAATTAATAGCTTTTGAATTTCTCCAATAATATAGGAATCTTCTTCCTCTGGATTAGAAAATGTTTGATATAAAGGGTCTGCACCGTGCATTAAACTTACGTAGCCTGCATTTGTCTCAGCTTCTCCATCAAAATCATCATATACTTCATCAAAGAGAACACTTACAGCTTTCTTTTTGATTTCTTCTGTCGTACGATAATTGACTTTTAACTTCCTAGACCGTCTTCCTCTTATGTGTATTCCCGATTTAGAAAAGTTAATTCTCCTACCATAAATGTTTTGAAATGGATCACCTACTAAAAATAAATCGTTTGCTTTTTCTATTACCAATAACCTTAAGAGGGTCAGTTCAAGATTAGAAAAATCTTGAACTTCATCACAGATAATATAAGAATATGGTTTATCCGCTTCTACTCTGTAATGAGCTATAAGTAAATTACAGAGTTCAAATTTAGTGTAATTGGTCTCTTTAGCTTTTTTAAACTCCTCACATAATTCCCATATTTGAGTTTTATCTTGACGACCTATTCTAACCGAACGACCTATTCTCGATGTCCTGTAATATTCACTTAATGTAGAAACCGAATGCGATAAGATCACATCATTATACTCTTCTTGTAGAAACCTTTCATCAAAAGTTGAAGGATTATACTCAATAATCTCTTTCCATATTTCTAACTCTTGAGAACTATTTATCATTCCAGATGATGATTCTATAACCTTGGAACTTTTAGAAATATCAAATATCAATTTATCGATATTGCTTATCTCAATTTCACTTTCTGGAATATTAAACTTTTCTGTAACAGAGCTTAAATACTGAGTCAAACTCTTTGTATAAGTAGTAAATAAGATTGGCTTGTCAAAAGTCTCTAGCTTTTGGCTTAAATATTTAGCTCTATGTAATGCACACACAGTTTTACCTGTACCTGCACTTCCAGTTATTTTTAATGGTCCTTTGAATTCTCCATAAGCTATTGATCGTTGAGATGGGTGAAGAAAAAGTTTCCATTTTTCAAAATCTCCTGAAAGTATATTTTCTAAATCACTATCTTCAGTAAGCACATAAACACTCTTCTGAGCATTAGGACTTAGCTCTCCTGAATCTTGAACTTTACCAGCTTCTATCTCTTCTAATATATCTTCAATTGAAATGCCTTCAGATAAATAATAGAGGTATTCATATACATCTGTTGGGATATTTGAAGCATAGCTTTCTAAGTGTTCTACGCGTTCAATACTTCTTACAAGCTCTAATAAGTCGCTAGGTACTCCAATTTGAGTAAGTTCAGAATCTGTGTAGGTTTTAAATAGAACTGGTGAACTTTGAACCTTATCATTTGCAACTACTTTACGATCTTCCGTAGCTGGCTTATCATACATTTGAAAGGACTGTGTACTTGAATTCCATTCAAAGACTTTGTTTTGAGCCCAGTCCATCGCCTCGTCGTGATTATCCACCCAAAGCAAGTGATAACCATTCCCTTCTTCTGGCGCTTGAATGATAGCACGATATTTTTGGTCAATTCTTACAGTTCTCAAAGACTGGTCTCTAAACGTACTTATCTTTTCGTAATTGATTGCACTAGACTTAGGGTCTTCCTTAAACTTTTTCATAAACTCCCTTGTCTTCTTTTGAATTTTTCTAGGAAGTGCTGAAAAAGCATCGAAAAAAGAATCGTGTATAAATAATTTTATTGCGTGATTCATATTAATCTTCTAATTTAAAATTATCCGGACTATATACTTTGTATCCGTTCTTAATAAATGTTTGTTTTGATTCTTCATCAAATGGATTGATAACAATTTTCTTGGTATGTGTACCTAATTCTGCTGAGGCAATAATTATATCGCTTTCAATAAGATCAAAGTCATACTCAGTATTAAACTCAATATTTTCCTTAAATAATAGCCTAACAATAACGTGAAGTTCTTCATCAAAATTTGATAGAATTTCATTACTTACCTCATTTTTAGAGGCGACATCTTGGGGTTTAATTTCAGCATCCAAAGATTCAACAGTTATGTTGTGAAATTGTGTTAGATTATAAATTTTCCAAAATTTTATCCAATTTTCTTTATCCCAAAATGTTACAACCTTGAATCCGCCAAAAGCTTTTAATAGAAAATCTTGAGGGCGAATAAACACTCCAAATGTGGCTTCATTCTTAAATTTTATACCATCGGCATAAACATAATTAGTAAGTCCTTGGGGTGCTTTTTCAATTTCAGAAACACTTCTATGATTTAATATAGCTTCAGTATTATCAGGACTATAAAACGTACCCATCATTTTGGACTGTGAATTAAATAGCGCTAAACTTGACCAAATCTTTAAATCAATATTGGTGAGTGGATTAATAATTAAATGGAAGAATCTTGTTATATTATTGTTGAGATATATGTCCGAAACATCATAGCCTTTAAAAGAAGGATGCTTTAAGAAAAACTTGTCTTTAATAACTTTCTCATCTTGCTTTAATCCTAGAATATCCTTTTCGTTAAACATATTTTCAGAAAAATCTCCCCAAGTAAATATCCATTGATTATACCTTCCGGAATCTATAATGTTATTTCTTATTGATAAATCAGATGGAAATCTCGGGTGATTTTCACTAGCGTGAAATTCATAACCGTCTAGATAAATGGCAATAGATTTTAATTTTTCAATATCATCTAAAGACCATTCTTTGTCATTTATTGAGATACGAGCACAAGACATTACAAAATCTGGACGTGTCTTTAACGTTACCCCTTGAAGGACTCTCCCTAAATTTTGAGGATATATTTTATAAACAATTTCACTATTTCCATAGACTAATTTCAATCTATAAATTTTAAGCCCTTTTTCATTATCTGGTTTAAAAGATGAGCCTGTAAATCGGTCTGATAAAGTTTCTAATAAAGTAACGAATTTCAGTTCTAAATCTGACTCTTCATTGTTTGCAAATGTGCTTACGTTTTGTAGGCTCTCAATGCTATTCCATTCATCTGCTTTTTCGATAATATCTGAAAATAATTCTTGAGCTTCAGACCTGCTTAAAATCGTTCTTTCATATTGGTTTCCGTAGGTATATATACACCGATAGCAACCATCTTTACCTTCTTGTTTACAAGAACAAAAAGCAATTCTTTCGTAAGCTTTTTTAAGAATTTCAGTAAATACTTCGGTGTCGAATAACTTGGATAGATAACCTGTCCCTCCTGGTATTGTTTCATAGAAAACCAAATACTTGTCTTTTCTATTAGAAGCTTTATTAAAAATCTCGTTTTCTCTTATCAAGATATGGTCTGGCCTTCCTTTAAAATATTCTTTGAGTCCTAGTTGTAAACCAGCTTTAAATAAAGCGATTCTTTCCTCAGACCTAAATTCTTGAATAGGCAACAAAATAGATAATGCTTCTGTATTAAACTTTCTATACAAATAGATTTCATTAAATACGTCATCGATGGCATCGTCATAAACAGCTTCTCTATTCGAACAATATGGAAAGTGATATGCTCTTCGTCTATCGCTTAATTCTCTAGCTGTTAAGGGTCTTTCCGTTGACTTGCCGCAAGTTTTACAAACCACAAAACCTACTTGAGGGTGTTTTTCACCGTTTATTTCAATTTCTCTTGTGCCAAAGAAACCTTCTTCTCTAATTCCTGTATTAATTTCTAAATACTCAACATCTTGAAAAAATTCTATTCCAAAAGGAACTCTTTTTAGTACGTGAGCTCCCTGTGAGGAAGATTGGTTAATTTTTATATGAACTGATTTTTGATAAAATTTTCGTTCTCTATCATCTGAAGAATCTGTTATTTTAGAATCCTCCTTGTCATTAACAGACAAAACCCCTTGAAGTTTAACTAGTACTTTACGATTATTCAAACTAGACCAAGAGCCGTGACCACAAACAGGACATTGAGTTTGATGTTCTTCTTCAACGTCTATTTCTTTTTTTACGTGGTCGCAATTACTACAAAAACGGTGTTCTTCATAATCTTCTTGAGATTTTATTTCTAAGCCTTCCGACTTTAATTTATAGCCTTGTGAGTAAAAAGTATTTGCAGGTGCAAGCTCGGTTAGCGCGGAAGAGCTAGGTCTTACTATCTCACTAAAATCTTCGTATTTATATTCTGTCTTACCATCAACTTGCTTTTTCCTTTTTATTTGAGCATTGAGGGTTACACCTGTCTCTGGAAAAGCATAATTTGGAAGTAAGCCTATATTTGTTAGATATTCTATGACATTTCGCCTATGAATATTATAAATAGCGCTTGATAAAGCTCGCTTTTCATTCTTTAAAATAATAGTTTCATTACCAGTTTCAGGCAAGCTTCTCAATCTTTTATTTACATCCTTCACTTTCTTTGCGTAATACTCTAGCTCTGCAAGTAAATCTTTATGAATTACAGTTAGACGATTTACTAATCTCCCTGAACTTAAGTCCTCGAATATTGATGATAAACTATTAGAATTTTCCCCCAACTGATCTTTATATTGGTCAACAAATGCCTCATATAACTCCGTTTTATTTGATTCTATATAAGCTGCTATTTTTTGAAACAGAAAATTAGGATCTCCAGGCCTAAGTGATTTTACACTTAGCATTCTAACCAAGGGTGGAATTTTATTTTCTTCAGGATCTAAAGTTGCCCAATTATCGAAGCAAAAGGCCATAAAATGTCTTTTCAGAATATCTTTCGCCTCTAAATAGCAAGCTGGTGTTTTAATTTCACCACTCATCATATCTTGAGGGTCTTGAAAATAATAGAGATCGTGTTCATCTCTTCCTGCTAGATTTAAAATCATAGACGTTCCGCTAGATCTACCTGCACGTCCAATGCGCTGTAAATAGTTTGCTGTTTCAGGTGGAAGTGACGAATTAAATGTCACATTTAAGTCTCCAATGTCAATACCCATTTCTAGCGTTGACGTTGCCACTAATACATTGGTGCTATTTTGCCTAGGTTGTTTTTTAAAATCATACTCTAATTTTTCTCTTTCGTTTCTATCTATAAGCCCTGTATGGTCTTTTGCAAAAATTCTTAATGAGCGCCCTCTGTTATAGACCATTCTATAGTAATCTAACTGAGATTTTTCTATAACCTCATAATGTCCATTACACCTATATTGAAGGCATTTCATATCCTTAACTAAATCTGCTCCATTAGAACCAGTATTTACTTTATGACCACATTTTACACAGCCAAAAAAGGTTACATCAGAACTTACATAAATGCTATCTTCTGCTAAACCATAATTAGTAACACCAGCTGCCACTCGTGTATCTAAGATTCTGTTTGAATCTAAATAGGCTAAAAGTTGTGCATAGAAATCATTAATTAGTTCTTTTTCTTCAGATACAATCGTTTGAAAGCACTTTTTAAAATAGGCACTAAACCAATTGTCCTTTGATGCTGCTTGTACCACATCAAAAGCTCTTGTATTTGGTCCACTTGTGAGTGCTAAAAACTTTGGCAATCTAGATGAAGGTCCAAAATTCTTCATTAAAAAGAATTGTTGATTTACATTTCCTCTATGCCCTATTAAATAAGAGTTTGTACGTTCTGTCCTGTACTTTTTTAAGTAGCGGTGATCTACACCTCCTTTTGTTCTCAACCTGTGTAAAAAACCATTTAAAAACTTAAGGAAAGGCTCTTTATCAATAGCACTACCTAATTCATTTTCATCTAGCCAATACTTCATCTGGTCATAAACTTCTCCCATCAATCCACTATCAAAGTGAGTCGCTGAAGCTCCTGTTTTTTCGAGGGTACGACCAATGATTGCTCGATAAGAAAACTCAGCCCAAATTTCCCAAGACATTCTATTCGAGAATTCTTGGTCAAAAACAGCACTAAATTTTCCGCTTTTATTTTTGTAATCTGTTATTTCTAACCTTGCTTCGCAATCTGGCGGAAAGAATTTGTAATAATATGCTTCAAGATTCTCTTTGCCTTCATCATCTGAGTTTGTTCTCCAATACGCAATAAAGCGCTCATATACTTCAGATAATTTTATTGGTTCTTTTGAACCTTTCAGTATGGTTTGGATGGCGTGCCTCATTCCAAAACGAAAATTTCTATTTTCAATGAATCCCGCTTGATGGGCTGCATCTTGGACTCCATTAGTAAACGCCAATAATTTTCTTTGACGGTCGTTGGTTGGATCTGTAGCAGTTGCCAATACTTGTGCTGTTGCAATAGATTCTAATGTTGGCACTCCTGTACCAATTAAAGCTAAGGTGTTTCTTGAATTACAATGTGGACAAATCTTATCTACTCTATTACCGTCAACAATACGAGTACCTAATATTTTAAAATACTCTGGACTCTCATAATTATCATAAATACTAAGAGAGTTAGGGTGTAAATAGCCGTCAATTTCATCACCGGAATGACTGTAGTCTGACGCATATATTTCGGTATATCCTTTATCCTGTAGGCTACTAATAAAGTAAAGGTTCTTGTTTTGATTATTTGCTATTAAATGTTGACGTGTTCTTTTTAAGTCTTCTTCAAAATGAACATTTTGTTCTTTTTTAATTCCTATCCAACCACTACCGCCACATTCACGACAAAAGTATGGTGGCAATGATTTTGCCTTGTCATTTGGATTACTGTCACTTTCCCATTCAAAAACAGGACTAGGCTGAAGCTTGCGAACGATTTTGGAAAGACTGCGTAACCAATAGGTTATTTGTAAATAAAGAAATGGAAATTGCTTTTTACCCGACTGTTCCTTAGCATAGGTTATCAGCGACAATAGCGAGCCAAATAATAATCTTACATTATCTGGTTCTAAGTCTACATCAATTTTGTCCTTCCATCTTATTAGTAGTGGTTTAATTTCAACCACTTTAGATTTTGAAATTTTAAGTAACTCAAAAAACCATTCGTTTTTCTTTAAAGCTATTCCTAACTCACTCGGGTTTAAATCCTCGTAATTCCAAAATTGTAGTTGTCGAGCTAAATAGGTCTCATAAGTATCGTTCTCTAAAAATGCACATTGTGCTATATTTTTAAGATTTACATTAGGGACTTCAAGAGTATCTGCAAAAAACTCATCAGGCTCTTGCCGTTGTTCTTCTATTACTGAGTCTATGGTTACTTTAACACCAAAAACTTTAGAAAAGAACTCAACTAATTCTTGTTTCCCTTCATCTCCTCCTGCTAATGTTGCAGAAGTTCCAACAGGGATAATTTGATCTTTTGGAAGTTTAAGTTTTAGTTTTAAGCGACGTATTAAGTTTGCTACATCTGAACCTTTTGCACCATCATAAGTGTGAAGCTCGTCTAAAACTATGAATTTTAGCAAGCTTGTATTCTTAAAATTATGATGCCATAAATTGTGAAATCTTGATTGCAATAAAGCAAAATCAAGCATCTTAAAGTTTGTCAATAGAATATCTGGTGGTGATTTTACAAGGGTATCTCTATCTTCTATGATATGATCTTCACCCATTCTTGTATTACGCACACCATTTTTATCTTTTCCCTCACCAATAAATAAACCTGCACGGATTTTACCTTGTAAAACGTGTTTGCCATCAGCATCTTCAAAGTTGTTTATTTCTTCTGCAATTCTTCTCGCCTGATCTGTAGCCAATGCATTCATTGGATATAGAATTATTGCTTTTATCCCTGGCGTATCTCTATGCTGATAGCAATAATCCAATAATGGGAATAAGAAACTTTCTGTTTTACCAGACCCTGTTCCAGTTGTTAGAATTACAGGTTCAGGATTATGCCCATTTCTGATAGACAATTTAGCAAATGAAGCGAATTGGTGGTGGTAGGGGTCAAAGGGTGGTTTTACAAATAAGGATTTTTCAAAAATTTCTTTATCACTATCCGATGTGATTTTATCAAACGGTAGTCTAAGTTGCATATAGGGCCCTTTAAACATACCTCTCCTTTCATTCAAAAGAAAGGCCTCAAAAGACTGGTCTAATGCTGCATCTTCAAAATTGAAAGTAGATCTTAAGTAATCTACTACCGCACGTTTTATTTCATTTGCTTGTAGTAATGGTAGCATAGTCTTTTACTGTTCTTTTTTTAGTTGTAATGAAATTATATAATCTGATGGCGATGCAAAAAACAAATCATTGTTATCAAAATCAACATCTTCATTAAAATAATCTTTTAAAATATGTACTTGTCCATCAAGTACCAGAGCTATCTCAAAGTCCTTTCCTCTCTTAATTGCTTCGCTTTTTTCCGACCTACTTAGATGAAAATATGTGCCGTTAAATGATTTAACTTCTAAGTATTTCCAATTGGGATTATCAACTGATTTATACCGAATATCATAGTGTTTGTTATCTGATTTATCTGAAGTATTAGAAAAACTAGAAACCCATTCTACCTTTTCTATTATCTCACTTTTCTTTAATGAATTAAATACTATTTGTTCCGCTTTCTTTCCAGATATTTTGTTTCGTTTCAAATCTTTATCGCTGTGATTCCAACTACCTTTCTTACGGTTTTTACCATTGGAAATAGTAGGATTTATTTTCATTGAGGAACTAAATATAATCTCTGCTATCTCTTCTTCTTCGGGTTCAAAATCGTCTTCATTATCATTGATATCTTTAATATTTGCTAGATAACCAAGGATTTCATTATCATTCCCTTTAAAATATAATAAGCTTCTAATTTCTGCTTCTTCAATATCTACTTCGTTTATCTTATTTTCTTTAAGCAGCACTTTATATTCAGGTAGAATCTTGATTGTATATACTTCTACATCTTTGTCTATTTCAATTCCAAACTCTTTATTTACTGCCTCTTTTAGCACATCTAAATAGTTTAGCTCTAATTCAAATCTGTTATCTAACAGAACGTTTTCAATCATTTTAGTATGAATAAGGTTTTCATACGCTTCTTGGAACGTAATTAGTTGTTTGTGCAGTTCTCTATATTGATTTAAGTGTTTCCATAAACACGTATTAAAATCCTCCTTAAAATCAAAAATTGTAGTTTCAAACTGCGCTTTATGATAACTTATAATCCCATTAAAATCCTTATCAAACAAGTGAGAAATTGGAATTTCTAATTCACTCGTTACTGCTTTCAAAAATTCTATTGATTGTTGGTCATTAAAATCAGCATAATTAATATTCTTAAATTGCTTCGAGATTTTAAAACCAAAATCGTTGAGCACCAATTCTGCTAACTCATCTGAATCCTTTACTGTAATAGGGAAATCCTTATTTCCAAGCTCGTAAACTTTAGACCAAAAACGACTTTCATCTCTTGAAATCCCCAACAATTCTAAAGCCTGATTATAATGCTCAGTTAAAGAATTTACCTCAATAGTAAAAATGGTGTCTTTGAGACTGTTTTTATCTTTAAAGATTGTTCTGTAATAGTCTTTGTGCTCATTCACTTTAAACAACACACATAAAATTTCAGCAAAAGCTTCACATATTTTTGGTGTGTCTTTTACAATTTCTAAAGTGGTGTTTTGTTCTACACATAAATAAAAGCCTTGACTTGTTGGGTTGGGTAAGAATTCACCTGAAAGAAGGTTCTTAGATTCCCCATTTTCAATAGCATACCTTAATGAAGAAACGAGCTTTATATCAACTTTCTTCAACTCATCTGCTTCATTTTTTTGAATAGAGTCCTTAATTGAACTTAACCTGTATGTTAGGATATATGGCTTAATTTTTTCGAACCACTTTTGAAACTCTACATCGACAACACTTTCACGTACAGAGTCTTGGTAAATCTGTAAATCAACATCTTTGAATGTTTTTACCCCAAAATATTTCGAGATTTGACTTTCTCCAGACCTTTTCGGAAAATCAAAAACCCAAAAATCTTCAGCAATTTTTGAAGGCAAAGTTGAATTATCACTGTAGTATACTTTGTCAACAGATACATACTCTTTCTTATTACGCTTCTTTGCTAATAGTTTATAATCTTTAACCTTGTTGGCATAGTCAAAATCCTTTTTAAGTTTAAAAAAGCTGAACGCAAGATTGTAAATTTTACGAGCATACTTTTCTTCGGGCTCAATCTCTGATAATTCTTGCAATATGCTATACACTTCGTCAACCTCTAAATCGTTAAATAAACGACTCACTTTAAGCTGATGCAATACATCTATTATTTTATTTTCACTAATACCTAACGCTTTGAAAACCTGATGTTCAAAGTTTATGGAATTATAGCCTAGTTCTTTAGCAAAATCTAGGTCTGCAATAAATTTGGTATTTAAGCCATTTAAGTACTTTTCAACTACTTGAAAATAAATATAAGAGGGATTGTCATTTACTGGTGTCACCTTATTATGAAAAGAGTAACTAAAGGTATCTTCATTGTCAAAACTCAATTGTCTTGATATATAACCGTCTGAAATTATCCAAGCAACTAAAATTTCTATTGAAAAGTTAGGGTGATTAACTATCGATTCAAAGTTTGTAATCTCCGTTACCTTATACTCTTTATGAGAGTTATTTTCTGGCCAACTTGTCTGATTAAAAACAAATTTTGTAAATGAGTTTTCATCATCTCTATGCAGCTGTTCTGTAATCTGCTTGGTTTTTGTAATTCTATTTACACCTAGCCATAAAAAGAAATTGTCTAAGTAGCTTATACCATTATCTTCTAGCTCCCAATAATCATTGTCTAAAACATAGTTTGCATCATCAAAAATATCTTTAAAGATGATGGCTGTTGTTTTACCAGTATCATATCCTTCACCCAAAAAAAGGTCTTTACCGTAACTTACTTCCAAGTTTTTATTTAATAAAGGTACATCCAGGTTGATACTGTTTCTCCTATCTGGATTTACTTGATAAATTGAAAATAAAGACTTTACCATTTCTGTAACTATCTTTAATTTGTCATCATCATTATCTTCGGTAGCTTTTATTTTATTTTCTGAAGTAGTAACGATATGCCTAATAACATCAGTTATATCGTTAGAACCGATATTAACGATATCTGAAACCAACCTTTTAAGAGGTCGGGAACGGTGTTCATTCTCAATCCGTTTTTCCTTAATTTCTTCTTCAAAGACTTTAATCAATTCAGTATATAAGCCATCTGACATAAATGAAATTTCAACAGCTTTAGGAATAAAATATTTTTCAATATCCTTCCTATTCATCATAAATGCCTGATTATACTCAGAAATAGGGTCACCTGCATTATCAATAAGTAATGGCACTTTATTTTTTGAAGAATGAATTTCCCTAAAAGACCAACTTGTCAATAATTTTATGAGTTGAGCCCGTTCTGGTATACTAGTTATTAATTTTGTAACCGAGGCTAAAATTTCTTGCCACCCTTCTTCAGAATAGTCAGAACCATAATTTAAATCTATCTCTATGTTCTCTGGAATAATGAGGTCGGCAAATAATGCTTCTGCCTTATTACGCATTACCCAATTGGAAAATTCATCACCGTAAAACACTGCATCTTCGTAAGTGCAATAACTACCGTCAACACAAGGAAATATCTTTAAAGTGTTTTTAAAACCTGCTATGGTTTTATAAAAATCTTTAAGTATTTCATTTTCATTAGCTCGGTCAACAGTCAGAAATTTGTAAGATGACCAATCACTTGTTTCTTTTCTAATACTGTTTTCTGCAATATCACCAATACTTTTAGCAATTTCTGAAAGTAAATTGATATTATCTTTTGAATTGTTTATATGATTTCTAGTAGGGTCAAGGTCGAGTGTTGCGTGTATTAAAAACGGTAAATGCGTACGTTCTTGGGTAGGGAAGTAGGTAAAAAACTTTGAGTTTACATCACTTAAATCATCTTTCCAAGCTATTTTATATCTGTAGTATTGTTCTTTTCCTTTTTCTGTATTGTACAAAACATCACCAGAATCCATAATGTTCCAAGTAGCATTGTTAATGGATACTTTGGCTTCAGATTCGTTTATGACTTTGGAAAGACTTTTATCTAAAACACCCTTGCTATCTTTTACTACAATGGTTTTTATATGATTTAAAAAAAGTAATATCTCAGGTGCTAATAAACTTAATTGACTCTCAATTCCATATATTACTTCTTCGTTACCATTAATGTATTTTAATTCAATGGTAGTTTGGTAAGCCGAAGGTTCTTTGTTTTCAATTAGTCTTGGAATTGCTAGAATAGCGAAAGGCACTTCTCCTTCGCTTAAATGATCCTCATTGTCTGTAATTAATTTACGTTGAGCCTCTTCTGTAAGCGCGTTAAATTCTTTTTTAGCAATCTCTTGAGAAAAAACAACACTATCGGTTTTGGTTTTAATTTTTACTTCGGTAACCCAATTAAGAATAGAACGGAAGCCCAATCCTTTATTACCAATAAATTCTCTCTTTTTACTAGAAGTGTTTGCAATCATTAAGGAAGCAATTCCTTCTTCGGCAGTAAACGGATCTCCGTTGTTTGAGATAGATAAGGTTTGATTCTCCCTATTTAGTTCAATAAATACAGTGTCTGTCTTTGCATCATCTGCATTTTGTAACAGCTCTAATATCTGCCTACCATTGTAAGATTCTGTTGTTCCTTTCTCTAATCTATAATCTGCGGTAATTCGTTTTACTTGTTTATAGGTATCACGATTTTCCTCAATTAGTCTGAGTACATCTTTAGCAAATATGGTCTGTTCTTTGGTCAACATCGTTATACTTCCTGTTCTTTTTTATCGTTAAACACCTGTTCAAAATGAGACCAAGCGGTTTTATAATCTTCTACACGGTCACATTTAGCAAATGGCGCATAGTAGGTTACTTTTTTACCTTCATACAATTCACTTTTAGTAATGGTATGTTCATAGGTTTGACCAGCTTTCATATCTGCGATGGTGTTCCAATCGCTTCTATCTAAGCCAACACCTACTAATCCTTTAGAAACTGTAAAAACAATATTTCCTTTAGTATCGTACCAAGTATCGTCTTCGTTTTGCTGTAGAACAGGAAATTGTACATTATACATTAAAATAAGTTCTTCTAAGGATAAACCTAATGCCATTGCAGTAATTACATCTATTTCAACTAGTGCTTGTCTGCGTTCAAACCAATTACGTAGTGGCGTTTCCCATTTCCATTCTTTAGTTAAATCACTAAATGGTTTTAATCGAATATCCTTTTTACTCCAAGTTTCTAATTTGAAATCTTCGTTCCAATTACGTTCCCATAACTCTTTATAATGAATGTTTACAGAATTTAATAAGAGCGTCCTAACATAAAGTGCCACTTTATATTCGATTGAAATACCCAAAGGGAAAGCTTTAATTCTACTCTCGTACAAGTTTGATGCACCAATTGTTTTCATAAAGAAATCAATCACAATTGATGAAACTAACCCCATAGCTTCGATAAGAGAAGTTTCATCTCTAAAAATTATAGAAATAACCCCACCAATATGAGAAGTTTTTGGCGAAAAAATAGCTCCCGTCAAAGTTCTTTCGCCTGCAATACTTAACATTTTTCTAAATCCAAGTTTGTAGTAATCTAGCCAATTATCTGACTTTGGTATTCCGTCTTTATCTCTACTAATTATAAATCCTCTAATTATTTGCTCAAAGCCAGGTTCTACATTTAAGGGAATGTAATTTGTTCTAGGTACTGTGTCAATTTTTATAGTAGTATGATCAATTATATCATAGTGAGAATTGAGAATACAAATTTTTCGAGGTGTTTTGTAAAGAGGATTAGAAACGAAAAAGTGAGGTCCACTGTATATCATCTCAAAATTATCCACCTCAGGAATTTTAGTCTCTCTAGAAATGTAACCAGAATTAATATCATTAGTTTCGTGCCAGCACTCACTAACTTTAAAATCGAAATCATTTACAGTATTGGAAAAATGTCCTATTTTTTCTATTATGTCTACAATGTCCTTAGCGTGAATACTAACTAATTTAGTTTCTCGCCATTTATCACTATTTTCAAATGTTTTAGCAAGAATTTTTAATTTATGCTCATCAAAGTTCACTACCCTAGACTTATGTGGCTTAGTGTTCCAAATCATTTTACCTGATTCTTCATCTTTAATTTTAAAACCACCAACTAATCCCGAACCACTATGATTTATTGAACTATCTATTGTTGAAGGATGAAATAAATTATGAATGGAAACAAAATTGACATCATCACTTTTTCCAGCATATATCTGTAACCCGTAAATAACTTCGTGATGCACTTCTGAAAAAAGTATTAACTCATTTTTGAATTGGAAATGATATTTTAATCTACTATAAACTGTTTTTCTTAATATTTCACCTTTAGAGTCATCATAAATACTTTCGGGATGAATTAATCCCATAAATCCTTCTTTTGCTGACAAAGAGAATCCATTTTCTAAGACACATTTATATAAATTTGTTTGTTGCCCTTTTAATAGAGGATAATTTTGATACCCATTCATAAAAGTAGCAGCAGATTCTATTGCTATATATTCAGAAAAATATAATTCCTTTTGATTATCATCACTTAGAAACTCTTCTTGTAACTTTCTTACTTTTGGCGCAGCAACTTTGCGAATTTCTAACTCTGGGAAAGATTCACTCATAATACCCTTTTCCTCAAATTGTAGTTTAAGCCAAGGCGGATTCCCCACAATTACATCAAAACCACCGCGCTCTTTAAATACTTCTATAAATTCAATTTCGTTATGGAAAAAACGGTGTTGTTGTGCTAATGCTTCTACGTATTTTATGCGCTTGTCATCGTCAAACAAAGTACCTGCTTTTGCTTTTTTACGTATTTGGTCTTTAATACTTTGCGCTGTACCGTCAACCGTAAGCTCATTACTGTCTATTTGTAGTATAGATTCAATCTCATTGTACCACTCGGTTCTGTTAGGTAATAAGCGTACATCTCGCACATCCCAAAACCATAGGCTACACCAATAGTCTAAAACCAATTTCAACTTGTAATATGGCGCAGAACGGTCTTTACGTGATTCGGCTAGTCGTTCTTTTTCATCATAGCCTTTTGCCTTAATTTGTGGATTAGGTTGTCCATACACTTGATACACAGAAGAGGTATCTGCAATAACACCTTTTTGCTGCTTGTAATGTTCTTCTAGTAGGTAATCAATAACGCTACTAATCTTTTGTAAGCGTGAAATTTCAACACTGGTAAGCGGTTGTTTAAATTCGTTTCGCCAGTCTTTAAAGGCACTTATTTCAACATCCGATAATTCTTCCTTTAGTAACTTAATACCATAGCTCGGTACCATATTATCATCTGCTAATAAGAAATGATATATCTGGTTTTGCTTTCGCGAAAGTGTACCATCTTTCTTCCAAAGTATACGTTTAGGCGCTTTGTCCCACCAAGGTTTTGGCAACGGTTTTTTAGCAATAGCACCTGATGCGGTTTTTGGGTATTCTAGTGAGCAGTCTTTCTCATTATAAACTTTTAGCCAAGCCCCAACAACTGCATTACCAGCACCAAGACGGTGTGCAAAAAATGGGGTTTCCATATTTTTGTGCATACAGTTAAGCCATAGTGATAGTTTACCAAGCTCTACCGCTGTTGGGTTTAAATCTACACCATACACATTATTTGCTGCGATGTATGCTTTTACTTTCTGCAATTCATCTTTATAAACACCTGGCGTAATACGTTTACGGCCAGCTGCTTGTTCTTCATTTTCCTTTAACTCTAAATATGCAACAGCAAGTTGGTTAATTACCTCGTTATGAAATGCCGCTGCACCCATAGCAGGCTCTAGTATTTTAAGTTTTAAGATTTCATCTGCACAGTTTGTTCCTGTCAGCTTTCCGTCAACTATGGCTTGTTGTTCTTTAAGTTTTTCAATAATACCTTTAAGTGTATATTTTACGGTACACTGCGTTAAAACTTCGGGCGTATAATACGATGCTGAGTTTTTACGGTCTCTACCATTTAATCGATATACAAATTGTCCTTTTGGTATAACTACATCTTGTTCTAGGTGCTCACTATCTTTTAAAATTTCAGCTTCTTTAAAATCATCTCGTCTTGATTTTGGCACTAAAAATGTACCGTCACTTCCATTTTTATCTTTAGCACTTTTAACTTCAATTAAGTCTTCTCTTGCAAAGAAACCAGAATAGGATAGCAAACTTTCATACACACTACCCAATTGATTAATCCCAAGATTAGAATACGATATTCTACCACGACCTTTATTTTTTGTTCTTTCGGAAAGCGATAAGCGAACCACAATTTCTTGCAGTACTTTGTTGCTAAATTGAATTCCTTGAAGATGTATAAGCGCATCATTATCAAACAAAGGGGAATCTAAAGGTCGCATTTGGAATCCATTTTTCAAATTGGAACCTGTATGCAGGAAATCAAAAAGTTTCCATAAGCTTTCGGAAAAGAAATACCCGTTCCTAGAAGATTCTGTCGTTAATGCTACCATTTCCAAATCACGCAGCATTTCAAGACTATACCCTTTTTGATAGGTACTATCTTTCATAGGTAAAATCTCTAAATCTTCTCTAGATTCTGCATAGAAAAGGAAGAGTAAACGGTATACAAAATTTAGACATTCGTCCTTTAGCTCTCTAGCGAAATTATCGCTGTTTCGCAGTTCTACAATCTTACGTTTGTCATCTTGAGTAGCTGCATTTTTTAATCTGTATTCAATAGCTTCATTTGCCAATGCTTCTACAGCATATATAACCGCACTTTTTAAAGTAACTGTTACCCCATAACTTGCTTTATGGGCATCTTCCTCTAAACCAGTTAAAATACTTTCGGTTTCAGAAATGAATTGTTTTTTTGCTAGTAAAGCATAAAATAACGCGAGTAAATTTCTATTAGATGCTGTTTTTGTGACTGTAAATAACTCTTCTAAATCAAAGAGTAAATAGCTATCAAACTTCCATTTCTCGTACTGTATTAAAAATATTTTTGGACCAGCAAGCATAATAAGATAGACTGGACGTTCTTCTTCGGGAAGTAAAAACAGTTCGGATAAGGCCTCTTTAATTACTTCTGGTCTTATATCAAAACCATCCCAAGAATTTGGAAGTACTTTTTCCCAATCGTCTTTAATATAACTCTGCTCATATAATCCATCTGCATCTACATCACCCACTTGTATCATAGGCTGCATTTCCATTATATAGAGATAAGGCTTGTCATTTTTATTGAAACGATAACGAACAGGAATGATTTTATTATCATCCATTACTACAGGCTCATCATAGGCTCTAACGCCATTAATGTAACCCAGTGCTTCCAATAACTCTGTATGGAACTGGTGCGTGCGAAGCACTTTATCTTTTGTTCTTCTTAGATTTAGATAATCATTCTTAAACTTATAATACTTTTCACTAATTGGGGCGATCTTGCTTGTAAACTCTTTTATATGCTCAGTCCCATAGCCAGACTTATCAAACACTTTCTTTGGAAAATCTTCATCAAAGAAATGTTGAGAAAAGTAATCGCCTATATTTTCTAAAAACTCTATCATTCTTAATTATCCATTATAAAAAACCGCTAATACTCTTAGGAAGGGTTCATTTTCTAATTGGAAGTATTCATTGTAGAATGCATCCATTTGATTTTTTACATAATTTACTTCACTCTGTCTTTTCTTTTTATAAAAAGAGCCTCCGCCATTTTTTTCATCTCCAAACTTAATTTCCATTTGTCGCTCGGATGCGCTTAGCCAATCATTTAGTTTCTTTTGATAGCGTTCTAATTTATCTTCCATTTCATCTTCAAGGTCGCCTTGAATCTTTAAATCATAAATCTGCTTTGCACTTTTTACCGCTTCTGGAAGTAACTCCTTAATCTTGTGAAGTTGTTTTTCTGAAGTTTCAAGTTCAGGTAATGTGTCCTTAAGACGGTACTGATTTAGAAATTCTTCAAAATCTTCCAAATTACCTACACTTGATCCGTCAAATGATTTTCCAACCACATAAGTTTTTGAAAAAATAGGTTTTCCTTGCTGATTAGATGTAATACCCTGAAAGATAAACCAAGCTGTATTTTTAGGTAGTGGATCTCTTAGTCTAGCGACTAAAGCTTTCCCACGATCTATTTGTCCAAGCAACTTGTATTGCATCCATTTTGCAATAGGATTAAGGTCGTATAATAATTGAAAGTTTGGCCATTCGTTTTGTTTCTTTCGCGCTTGAATAATTGCATTTTCAACGATATTAACATTTGTAGTAAGGTTGAATGTTTGATTTGGTTTTGGAAAAGCTTCTTTAGGCATATCGTACAACACACCTTTAGATGAAAGCTCTTCAAATTGTTCAATTTCTAAAACTTTGTCGTTACTATCTATATTAATTAAAGGGATGAGCCTATCGTCTTTCGATTTTAATTCATCAATAAGCGAAGCATAATAGCTAAAATCATCTTCATAAAACGAAGCAAAACCTTCGTCAATTTTCATTTGAGCTTTAGTAGCCGATGAATCTTCAGTCAATGCACTTAACCAATCATCGTCCACCGTATTTTCTTCATTGGAATCAAGAATTGACGGGTCATTATTGGCAATAGCTTTTTCTACTAATTTAGATTCTTGCTGTTGGTCATAAAAGCCCATAACACTCCCAGCATCTCCTAAACTTTTATGTACTTCTTCTTCCTTTTCTTTTAAACGCTCTACAATTCTAATATCTCCTTGAACATCTTCACTTTGAGATTCGGCAATTAGGTAATATATAAAAGGTGTCTTGGTCTGACCAAAACGATCTATCCGACCATTCCTTTGATCTAAAGTTATGATTGACCAAGGAATATCGTAATTAAACATTTGATTACAGAAGTAATGAAGATTTACGCCTTGACTTCCAGCATCAGAAGCAAGAAAAAGCCTAATAGTACTATCTTCTTTAGAAAAATCTTCTAAGATATCTTGCTGTTGTGTATCTGTGAGGCTTCCATTAAATTGAACTACTGCGTTATCGTTCAGCTTGAAATCTTCTTTCAGATTCTTTTCTAATTCATTTAATGTAGCTCTACGCTCTGCAAAAATGATAATCCGCTCATCATTCTTTTTTCCTTTCCATCCCATTTGGTCTAATTTAAAGAGCAACTGGTTGTATTTAGAATCACTTTTTTGAGCCACAATTTTTTCTAGAACGTCTTTCAGCTCTTCAAGATGTTCAATTACACCATCTTCATCAATCGCTTTATCTATTCTTTTAATAACTGTTTGTAAACACGCTTTCGGCGAAGACATATATGCTTTGAATAAACCAATGGAAAAAAGTAATGCTCCGAATGTAGAATTTCCAGCACTTTCTTCCTGTGCAACAGCTTTAAATTCTTGAATAATTCGTAAAGCTTCTTCTTCATCAGGATTTAAAGGACAATCTATTTTACTGGTTATCCTATCTCTAAAAGCATCACCAACTTCATCTTCAATATCTTTTTTAAACCTACGAACATATAAGGGCTGAATATCTTCTTTTGTAAACTCACCATCGTAAGGTATTGCCGTAGGGTCTAACATACTTATTAAATTGGCAAAATTCTCGCGTTTACCGTTGTGAGGTGTCGCAGATGTTAAAACCATTGCTTGCGTCCTCTCTGATAAAAATTTTGCTAATCCACCTCTCTGAGATGCAACATTGGCAACCGTATGGCATTCATCTATTGCTACAATATCCCATTTTACTTTTTCTAAATAGTGCCTAAATTTCGCATTGTTTTTCAACGTATCAATAGATACTATAACCTTATCATAGTAATCGAATGGATTTTTATTTGATGGTATTTCTGTTTTAATTCTTGCTATTCCCTGACTATCTAATCTTACTAATGGAATTGCGAAACGAGCCCATATCTCCTGCTGAAATTGAGCAAGGATAGATTTTGGTGTTACTACTAGAACTTTTTTTCCCTTTCCACGTCTGATTAATTCCGCTAAAAAAATGCCAACTTGAACAGTTTTACCAAGGCCAACAGCATCTGCAATGAGGATTTTTGGTTGTGGCAATGAAAGTGCCTTTATCGTAGATTCGAATTGATAATTAGCACCTCTTATGGCTGCTTTATGAGCTATTTCAATATGTTCAGAATAATGCGAAGAGTTTCTGAATATTGTTTCAAGAAATAGTTTGGTTTGTCTATAATGAGTAGAATCGTCTGCTTGAAGCTCGGTTTCTTCTGGTTGTATTACTCGATAGTTTTCTAATCGTAAATCAAATTGAAAGCTTTGACCATACACCAATTCAGAAATACCTTCGACATCAATAATATCGCGTTCTCTGTTGGTAACTATAAAATCTTCTCCTCTTAAGCTAATCCTTATTCCAGGGGTAACATTAAGGCTTTGGTTGGTTAAAGTATCGTTGCTCAAATTATTATATCTAATCTTTATACATTATCGATTGCAAGCCTTAAAGCTTCTTTTGTAAACTTCTCACTTTTAGCTGTTTTCAAAATTTTATCTGCTAACCACATCGTAAGTAAATCTTTTTTTGGTTGCTTAAAAATTTTTGCTAAAACATCTATATGTTCTCTTTTAAATGAACGCTCACTGCGTTCCATTTTACTTAACATTGCTTGGTCTATTTCCAATTGAGCTGCTAATTGCCGCAACAAAACATCGTTAGACTCTCTAAGTGCTCGTATGTGTTCGCCTATCATAATCAGGTAGTTTTCATTAAAAGACTTGACAAATTTTGAACAATTTAAGGAATATATTTGGGAATAGTTTTTGTTTTGAGCAATAAATTTTATCGCTAGGGATTTAACTAGACTTCTTAACTAAATAAGGACTTTGCCTCCTCATAAACCCGTTCAAAATTAGCCGCTAAATCAGCCTGAGAAAACTGCTTTGATTCCTTTGGTAACGCTCTTTGAATATCTGCCAATTTAAATTGAACTTTCTTATCCTTCCCATCAGCATACGTGATAAACTCGCCTTGTTTTAATCTAAAAAACACATCTGCCCTAATTTTAGGAATTTCCTTTTCTCCAGTTGTAATTCGTGTATCAAAATCTAAGTTATGTCCACGACTAATACTTTTGGTTGGATCTTTAATAATTTCAAAAAAACGTTCGTAATATTTGGCGGTATCTGGGTCGTTTACTTTTCCGAAGAATTGATAAGATAGATTACTCAATATCGCTTTGCTTGCCTTATCTCCATACATCATATCATTCTGAATTTTATCCTGCATCACATAAATAGTAGAGATATTATAACTCCGTAAAGTTGCCGGAATACGATGCATATTCAATAACCTAATGGTTGGTGCTTCTTCCATTAATAAAAACGAAGGCTCACTATTCCGAACACTCATTTGTTTTGTAATTGTATGAATAATTGTTGCGATTACAGGCGAATACGAAGTCTCAAATTTTGGATTATTAACAATCGAAATAACACAAGGGTTTTTAGAATCATTTATATTAAGCGGCACTTCATCTGCTGATAAAGCCATAAAAATCCGTTGTGTGCTAATTCGTTTCAACGCATTTGCCAACGTACTTTTAACACCTGCGGTCTGCCTTTCAGAATCCTTACCGCTGATAAATGCATCTGCCATCGCTCTTGATGTGGTGTTGGTTTCCAAAAATTGAATTAGGCTATCTGTATCGAGGTGTTGGTAAATCGCTATCAAATGCGGTAGTGTACAATATTTAGGGTAGTCGGTTTTTAATTTCCAAATCAATCCACCAATCAAACCTTCAGCTGCATCGTTAAAGAATTTTGTCGTTCCTGTAGTTCCCGATTCCCTTTGTTCCAAAAGGTTTTCAATTAAAACTCGAGACACCTCGTTTACGCTTTCCTCGTTCTCTAAATAGCGTGGCGCAATAGGATTTACGCGATGTATAATTTTATCGAAGGAAATAACCTTAAACGGAATATTACTATCCTTGAAAAGTGGATATGCCATTTCGGTTAGTTCAAAATCTTTGTAATCGTGAATAATTCCGCAAAAGCTCTCTTTCTGAAAATGTTTTAGAAATCCATAAACCACACTTTCTGTCTTACCACTTCCCGCAGAACCTATGACGGATGCTCCACGTTTAATATTATCTAATTTGAAGTTCCCTTTGTTTGTAGCAAAATTGACTTGGTACTTGGTATTTCCGTTTTGTACATTTTCAGTTTTATGCAGAAATACATATAGTCCTGTATTAATTAATAGTAGAGGACAAACCAAATAGAGTAATAGCGATACTAATTCGTTTCCCTCAGAAATATAGAACACAAAAATTGAAAGCAATATAAAATTCAAAAGAAACGCATATCTACTTACCCGAAAAAACGCATAGAAAACAGTACTGGCTAAACCAATAATTGAAAGTATCGTTATGAGATTATCTATTTGCATATTCATCATATTCCGATGGAACTTGATTTTATGGCCACTTCTGCGCCACGTCTTAATCTTTTGAAAACTCGAAGTGCAATTTGTGCCTGACTTACTGGAATACTTGGAATGATTGGCAATCCTGTTTTTGTAATCATTTTAAATGCCAACGCTTTTTCATTAGCTGGTAATTTCATTAAGGCAGCAAAATATAAGTTGGGATTCTTGACAAAATCTTTTCGTGCTTTATAGGTTTCTGCAAAGTTACGTTTGTAGCCAAATGTCTTGTCAAAAGTCTTTTCTGCTTTCTCGAAAAATTTGTCTCTATCAAAACCTCGTTTTACATTTTTACCGTGCATTTCAACTTCTGAAGCTTTGTGTTTACTTCCTGGTGAAAGACTGACCGAATTTGAAGCGTCTTTTCTGCTCACGATGATATGAATGTGACTTTGGTTTCCGTCTTTTGCCATTCCCTGTACTATCCTTTTTCCGCTTTGTTGGTGTGGTGCTTGCTTTTCTAATTTTGCTATTTCCTTTTCCTTGTGTTTAATATTTCCTTCTATTGTTCCGCTTTCAATTTTACGGATATCATTTTTGAGCTGAAGTATTTTCGTAGCGAAAGGTTGGTTTTCTTTTATCTGAATATCCGTTCCCTTAAAGGTTCGTTGATGTTCAATTTTTGCATAATATTTAATGTCATCGATTGTAATAGGTCGTCCGTTAATTTCTCGATTGAAGGATGCGACATAATCTTTCATTATCTCTCTGGTGTAAGTTTTTAAATCTTCTCGATTGTTCTGTAATCGTTTTAGTTCATACTTGGATGGACTGACCGTAATGGAATAAAATTTAGGTTCTTTCTTTTTCAATTTTGTGGTGTTGCCATCAATTTCTTTGACCACTTCTTCAGCGGAAATTTCATTGCCATATTGATTAAAAAAGTGTTCCATATCTCGCTGTTCTAAACCTTCATTTTCTTTCTCTAAATAGTCTACAAAATCCGCTGAACTTTGGCTATAATTACCGCCTAATTTTTGAGCTGTGATTGTGATATACATCCTTCAAATATTTATAGTTGATTACTCGGATTTTGCTTTTCGCGAAAGCGGACTTCTTTTCTTTCTTCAGCATATTTCTTTTCAACTATCAGCGGTTTCTTAGTTGGCTCTTCGGTTTCAAAAAGTGATTGAATCATCGCTACCGTAGGTTTGGTTTGTGTCTTTTCTACGTCTCGCATTATGGCAATTACCGCGTTGATTCTTTTTAAAAGTTTGGCTTCAATAGTTCGCCCTGTCGGACCTAATTTTTCCTTTGGCGAGATTTCATTATAAAAGAAAAAATCGAGCATCGTTGCCATTGCCTCGGTGTGCGATTTGAAGTAAGTGCGTGAGAAAGTTTGGAAACGC
>TARA_R110000764_G_scaffold27746_4_pt1 | contig 29854 bp, 24 predicted proteins | sample TARA_R110000764 | Tara Oceans TARA_R110000764 (sample SAMEA4398111) | marine metagenome | biome: Polar Biome; feature: [SRF] surface water layer (ENVO:00010504); material: water (ENVO:00002006), including particulate matter (ENVO:01000060) such as... | depth 5 m | reverse complement strand
GCCCAGTTTGCCGTCCGTCAAAGCGGTCTCAAATATACCGGCATGCGGGCCATCACCGCCCTGTCGAAAGGAGAGACGCCCGGTCCGGAAAATTCAATCGGAAAACTGGTGGCAGGCGCGACCATGCAGGACCTGGCCATCTATGCGCTGGACCTTCAGGGACAGGCCGGGATCCTGTGGGACGAGAACAGCCCCCAGAACGGTCGGTTTCAGGCGATGCTGATGCGCTCGCCCGCAACGCGCATCGAGGGTGGCTCAGATGAAATCCTGCGCAACATCATCGGCGAACGGGTGCTCGGTCTTCCCGGCGACATCCGGGTGGACAAGGGTATTCCGTTCAAGGACATACCGACAAGCGGTCAACGCAAGTCATGACCTTTTCACTTCCGAACATTCCGGCAGGCCTTGCCGGGTTGCGATTGTCTTGTTGCCATTCAGGGCTTCATCGTTCCGTCGGGGTTCAGACGGACCAGGCTGTCAGACAAGGCTGAGTGGAATATCGCTTCCATCAGCCTGACGTCGCGAAGACCCATTTCGCCGGGGGTCCGGATTTCGACGCCGTCCCGGATGGCATCCGCGAAATGGTCGAACTGGGCAGCGAATTGCACGGATGGGTCACCGGCTTCGAGCTTTCGCTGGTCTGTCGTCCTGAGAATGTACTCATGGCCGCCATAGCCGGTCGCCGGGTCCATTTCTAGCGTACCGGTGGTCCCGTGTACCACGCCGCGATTGGACGGGCGCGCATCGTATGATGTGAAGAGCTCAGCCATGGCCCCGGACGGGAATTTCATGAGCGTTCCAACCGAGGATGCGATCTCCGCAAAGCGCGGGTCGCCCGGCGGCCGCATCATCTGCGCTGCGATGGCTGTCGGCATTTCGCCCGTCAGGTACAGGGCCGACTGCAATCCGTAGATGCCATAGTCTTCCATCGGGCCGTAGCCTGCCAGGGAACGGTTCGCCCGCCAGTTCTCATCGGGATTTGTCGGGCCCATGACATATTGCTCGTTCGCCCTCACCAGCCGGATGTCGCCAACGGCTTTGTCGCGCATCAATTCCATGGCCAGCAGGTTGTGCGGTTCGAAATGACAGCGATAGGCGATCATCAATTTGCGGTTCGCCTTCCTCGAAGCGCTGATCATCCGCTCGCAATCGGCGCTCGTCAGGGCCATCGGCTTTTCGCACAAGACGTGCTTGCCTGCCGCGAAGGCGCGCTCGACATAGTTTGCATGCAGACCGCTTGGAAGAACGATGTAAATAGCGTCGATACGATCGTCCGATGTCATTTCGTCAAACGAATTATAGTCAAAACAGGCGTCATCGCTGACGCCATAGGCCGCTGCGACCCGGGCGCGCTTTTCGGGGTTGCCAGAAACGAGTGCTGCGACATGAGAACGGCGCGCCCCATGGAATGACGGCATCATTTGATTCAGCGCATATCCGCCGAGTCCGACGATTGCGAAGCCGACCGAGTCTTTGGCCCGTCTCGGTGGTGGCGAACCGGGGAGTTCAACCCCGCCGGGCATCGGTTTTCCGACAGCGGAAGGTTCGGTCCCCGCAGGCGGTGATGCTGCGTCAGCCGGAGTTTGCGCATTCGCGCAAGCCCCGGCCAGGGGCAGCGCGCCCGCGCCGGCGAGTAAACTGAGCGCGTCGCGACGGTTAGCGTAGCTGATGGACAATGTGATGGCCCTCCCATGCTTTTTGTTCCGCTTCGATCGGCTGTTCGGATTCCAGCTTCTAGATAATCAAATCGGAAAGACAGTTTGACAGCACCGGAGAATTTTTGAAAGTGGGAACGCTAACAAAAATTGACGGCGACACAACCGAAGAGGTGATGTCGGAGCAAGCGGGCGATGTCCCGATTTCGGCGGATGCGACATTCGCAAAAATTCGTCTCAGTCCAATCGTCAGTGCACAATCACTTCAATAAGCAGCGGCTTCCGACTTACGGCGCCCTGCCAATGTGTTTCACAAACCGGTTGAGCTCATCGCGAACGGTGCCTGACATCAGGTAGAGTCCGATGAGATTCGGAATCGAGAGCAGGAAGAACAGGCTGTCGATAATGTTCAGGACGGTGCTGACTTTTGCGACGGCGCCGATGGGCAACAGCCCGCAAAACAGTAGCAGATATGTGATGCGCACCCATTCCCGCGAGCCAAACAGGTAGCGGCAGACCTGCTGGCCGTAATAGCCAACCGCCAGGATGGTGGAAAACGCGAACAGGCAAACGGCGCACGCGAGAACATAGGGAAACCAAGCGGAAACCGTTCCGAACGCGGCAGATGTCATGGCGATGTCGCTATGCCCGCCCTGCCAGACTCCGGTCGTCACGATGACGAGCGCCGTCGCGGAGCAGATCACGACCGTGTCGATAAATGGCTCCAGAAGCGCGACAAACCCTTCCGATGCGGGGTGATGTGTCTTGACGGCTGCATGCGCGATGGACGCTGAACCGATACCTGCTTCATTCGAGTAGGCTGCGCGCCGCATGCCCGCAACGAATGCGCCAAGAACCCCGCCTGCCGCGGCATCTGCCGAGAACGCATCCCCGACGATGAGGGCGACGGCATGGGGCAATTTGGTGATGTTCACGCCCAGCACGACGACCACGCCGGCAACGTAGATCAGGCACATGAGCGGCGTTAGCTTGGACGTCACGCGCGCGATCGACCGGGCGCCGCCAACAAGGACCAGCGCCGCTAGAAGCGCAATCCCGATGCCGTAAGCCAGTGCGCTGGACGTCGTGTCGCTGAACCCCAACACCGTGCGCAACTGGGAATAGGACTGATTTACCTGGATGATCTGAATGAATGCCACGAGCGCGAAGACGGCATAAAGTGCTGCCAGCACTTTTCCCAAGCGCGGCATGCCGCGTTCGGCCAGGCCATTTTTCAGGTACCACATCGGTCCGCCGGACACCGATCCATCCGGCCGGATCAAGCGGTACTTCACGGCCAAAACGACTTCTGCGAACTTCAGGCTCATGGCGAAGAAGCCGATCACGACCATCCAGAAGGCAGCGCCCGGGCCGCCGATTGCAATCGCGATGGCGACGCCGGCAATATTTCCAAGGCCAACGGTGCCAGACAAGGCGGTTGAAAGTGCCTGGAAGGGGGACATTTCTCCCGGCGCGTCAGCCGACGTGTAACGGCCACGCAACGTGCCGATGCCAATGCCGAATCCGCGCAGGTTGATGAAGCGGAGCTTAAGCGTGAAGAAGACCATTCCGGCGAACAGCCACAGCGCGATCAACTGTACCTCAACTCCGAAAACATTGACTGAGGCGAAAACGAACCCAGCCAACCTGTCACCAAAGGCTTTGAGCAGGGCGCGGGCGGTTTCCACCATCTTCAGTCCATCCATTTTGCAAGGGGATGACCGGCAAGTGCTGACCTGATCTCCTGCCGGCTTTCCGGGTGCTCGTCCTGCCCCACCTTGAACCGGGGAGTGAGCTCGTCGATCCGCATGCGAAAGCCAATGATGTGCGTCAGCAGGTCATCGAAACGGGGCCCGATCGCGCCGACGGTCCATCCCGAAGCCGTCAAGCCTTCCATATGGTCGACAAGACGGGTGACGGCTTCGGCCGACAGGGACGAGTCCAGGCTGATGGCGCCGGCGGCCTTGAGCGAGACAAAGTTCCAGGTCGGTGCCCAGCCGGGCTTGCTGATCCATGAAGGCTGGATATAGGCGTTCGGGCCGAGGAACAGCACCACCGCGTTAGGCTGTTCCATCAATCGGTTGGTGGCGGGTGCCGAGCGGGGCAGGTGGCCCAGGAACGCTGTGGGAGATCCATTGGCATCGCCTTCCAGCAGAAGTGGCATTAGCAGCGCAGCGGACGGGTCGGCGGTCGGGACAATCCACGCCATCGGATTTTCGGCGATGAAGCGGACGATCGCCTCATTGGAAACGGCGTCGTACGGAGATGTCATCTCGCGAGGATTCCGGATATCCATGCTGCCGCGTCGCTCATCGCGCGATCCGCGCAGGACGAAATGCCAACCGCTTCGAGGAAACTGTGCGTTGCGCCCGGATATTCGATGGCAGAGACGTCCACGCCCGCGGCCGTCAGACGCGTTTCAAGTTCGCGATTCTCGTCTGCTAGGATATCGCACTCCGCTATGCACAGATGAACTGGCGGCAGGCCTTCCAGGCTTGCAAGCAGGGGTCTCGCATAGGGATTGCTGGTCTGCGCTGCGCCGAGATAGTCGAACCAGAAGGCGTCCATCTCGTCTCCCCCCAGCATGTAGGGATCTCCGTCATAGAGGCGGTAGGATGGACGGGCATCCGTATCGAGTGCGGCATAGTTGAGGAGCAACCCCGCCGGGAGGGGCTCTCCCCGATCGCGCATCCGCAAGGCTGTCGCGAGCGAGAGGTTGCCGCCGGCGGAGTCACCGCCGAGGACGATTCTGTCGATGTTGAGTCCCAGCGCGCTGCCTTCGGCGCGCAACCAGGCCATGCAGGAATCGATATCATCGAGCGCGCGGGGAAACCGGTGCTCCGGCGACAGGGAGTAATCCAGGCCGATCACGGCGCAGCCTGCGCGTTCGGCATACTCCCGCATCAGCCGGTCATGCGTATCGATGCTGAACATCACCCATCCACCGCCGTGAAGGTAGAATAACGTTCCATTGCCCGCTCCTGTCTCGGGGATGTGAATCCGGACCCGCAATCCATTCTGCTCCATGACACGTGTCTGCGTCTGGGCCATCTCGGGCCCGCCGCGCACCCAGGGTTCGCGCACCTTCTCCGCAATCTCGCGCCGCCGTGTGATTGAGACAGGTTGCCCCCCCGAAAGCGCCGCGAATTCCGCAGACGTCTTCTCCACGAATGTCAGTATCTCGGGATCGATTGCGCTTGGCCGGTGAAGGGAGGTGACGTGCGTGTCATCGGTCATGGTCAAAATTCCTGGATTGGGATGTCGTGTTGCAGGGACCGCGATGCGCGATCAGGTCCTGGAGAGTTTCTTTGCGGCGATCCGGGGTTTGCGCTTCTTCCACCAAACCCAGATTCCCGTGACGCATTGCTCGGTTGTTGCGAGGCCGAGGACGAAGATGAAAAAGACGCTGAGACCGCCAGCGAACTCGCCACTATGTGTCGGGTAGAGAATTCGGATCATCACCAGTCCCGCGCTATCCGTGTAGGGATTGACCTCATGAACAAAGGCGCCGGTGGTTGCGTCGAAATAGTAATAGATCGGCCCGAGCTTCTTGTAGTTCAGTTGGCCATTGTCGGTGAATGTGGTGCCGTAGAGGTTCCAGTTGGGATAATAGAGCATCGTCGCGGGGTGCCATGATATGGCGTCTTTGGTGGCCTGTTCAGCGGCGAGGGCGAAGCCGTCGGCATATGTCAGGTTGGGTGTCGTGCCGTCCGGAAAGGGCGCCTCCGCATCGAAGAGTGTTTTCTCGAGGGGGGAAATCGTGGTCGCGACCGGAGAGTAGACCTCGCTGAAAAAGTTCAGGGCAACGGACGTGAAGGCGAGGATGAAAAGAAAGGGGAACAACCACAAGGCGCTGGAGCGGTGAATATCCAGGAGTTGCCGCGCAAAGGAGCGCTTCGGGCTGTAGGTCCATGCAGGCCACCAGTTCTTGAAGAATGGGCGTTTCCGCGGAAGTGTTAGGTAGAGGCCGACACCGCTGCTGAACATCCAGCCGAGTGCGATGAAGCCCATGAAAATCCGCCCGGCGTCTCCGGCCAGAAGATTGAAATGAATATCCGCGAGAAGAGGGATGATCTGGCGCCCGCTCCAGCCGGAATGCGTGCTGCGCTTGCCCACGATGCCTCCGGTGGCAGGGTTCAGGAATACTTGATCCTGTTCAACGTGATCCATGCCCGGCTTGGCAGCGACCAAAACGGGAATATTCTCATCCGGGGCGGTTTGCAGCGGGAACCCCGTTACCTGGATGTCGGGATGCGCCCGTTCGAATTGGTTCACCGCGTCAATCGTTGCGAGACGGGCCGAGGCGGCTCCGTTATATGCAAACAGGTCGGCATTCACCCAGCGGTCGAGCGAATCGCGCGCGGTCAACAAACAGCCGGTCACGGCCGCAATCACCAGGAATGCTGCCGTCACGATGCCGAACCAGCGATGCAGGAACAGCCAGGTACTTTTTGTCTTCGCGCTCGCCATTCTTAGCCTCGCACCTGCATGGTCTGGTTCTCACGTTAAAGGGAATGACCGGCATCGGCCACATCGGGGCGGGCCTAATATTGACGCTATCGGGTCCTGCGGCATCGGGCCAGAATGACTCCGGACCAAGTTTGGCCGAAAAGGGACAGTTCCCGACCCAAAGCCGAAATACAAGCGCGACAGCAGATGGTAAGTAAATAAGGTGTTCGCATCACGCGGACTGTTAAACATAGGGGTGCAGTCATGACGCATAAGTATCGCAGCACGGCGCAACGCGTTTTCAGCAGGGGGGCGCTTCTTGGCGCCGCAGCGACTCTTACGGTTCTCGCGCCGGTCGCAATGGCGCAGGACGGCGAAGAAGATGCCGTAAGCGTCCAGGACACGATCATCGTGATCGCGCCGGAATACGTCCCGCGGGACGGCGCTTCCGCGAACAAGTCCGACATTCCGCTTATCGAGACACCGCAATCGGTGTCGATCATCACACGCGACCAGATCGATCTGCTCAGCTTCGTGGATGCCCAGCAGGCGGTGCGCTATACGTCCGGCGTCTTCGGTGAGAACTATGGACCTGACCTGCGATTTGACTTCGTCACTGTGCGCGGGTTCACGCCGAAGCAATATATTGACGGTCTCGCGGCACCGGTCTCAACCTCCATCTATAGCGTGGGTGTGGACCTTTATGCCTTTGAATCCTTTGATGTGCTAAAGGGCCCCGCTTCAGCACTCTACGGCAGCGCGCCTCCAGGCGGCCTCTACAACCAGACGTCCCGCCGTCCGGAAAATGAGTTCAGTGGCGAGATCCAGGCGAAGTACGGCTCTGATGACTACAAACAGATCGCCGGCACTGTCACCGGTCCGCTCAGCGAGTCCGTCAGCTACTCGCTTACCGGCCTCTACCGGGACCGCGAAGCCGAACGCGATCTTGTCTCCGCCGACCGCACGCTGATTGCGCCAGCAATCACCTGGGACATTACGCCGGACACAAAGCTCACTGGCCTTGCCTATTACCAGCTCGATCACGTCGATGGCGACACGAACGGTTACTTGCCGGTTTACGGGACACTCCTTCCAAACCCGCTCGGCGAAGTTGACCCGGCAACCAATGTCGGTGATCCGAACAATCGGTTCGAGCGCGAGCAATGGGCTTACGGCTACGAATTTTCGCACAAGCTGACCGACACCGTGTCCTTCATTTCGAATTCGAAACTGAGCAGTTATGACGAAGAGACGCCAACCAGCATTTACGGCGGCGGCGGTCTGGTTGATGACGACTTCGACGGCGTCCCGGACGATTACCGGACCGTTCAGCAGTACAATTTTTCCTATGCCGAGCACGTCGACAGCTTTGCGAGTGACAACCGTTTCGATATCAGCCTCGACGCTGGCGCCGTTAGCCACCAGATCATTGCTGGCGTCGATTACAGGAAGGTCGAGAACAAGGCGGATTACGGGTTCATTTTTGCGAACAGGATCGACCTGTTCAATCCAGTCCATGCACCACAGGCGACGCTGGAGCCCGGCTACCCGTTCTCGTTCAACAACCAGACCCTCAAACAGACGGGCCTTTATGTTCAGGACCATATCGGCCTCGGCAAGCTGTTCTTCACAATCAGCGGCCGCCAGGACTGGGTGACCATCGAGAACAACGCGACGAACGAAAGTACCGACCAGGAGAAGTTCACCTATCGGGCTGGTGCGAACTACATATTCGACAATGGCGTTGCGCCTTATATCAGCTACGCGACATCGTTCGAGCCCGTGCTCGGTTCTGATTCCGTCACCGGCGAGGAGTTCGACCCAAGCGACGGCGAACAGATCGAAGCGGGCGTGAAGTATGATGCGCGCGGACTGCCCGAGGGTTACGAACTCCTGCTGACTGGCGCGATCTACCAGATCACCCAGTCCAATATCGTGAGCTCCGCACCGTCTGTGACACCCGTGTTTGGTACCCAGACGGGTGAAGTCGAAGTCAACGGTCTCGAACTCGAACTCGTCAGCCGGATCAATGACGCGCTTTCGATAAATGCGTCGTACAGCTACACCGACAGCGAAGTAACCGCGAGTTCGACACTGGTGGAAGTGGGCGCGCAACTGCCTGTCACGCCGGAAAACAAGGCGTCACTATTCGTCGACTATACGGTTCAGGACGGCATGCTGTCGGGCTTCGGCTTTGGGGCAGGCGTACGCTACACGAGCGAAAGTCAGGGTGCGTTGCCCGGGCCATTCAATCCGGTGGTCTATGTCGGTGAGGAATCGACGCTGTTCGATGCGATCATCCGCTATGACACGCTCGACTGGCGTTTTTCGCTGAATGGTTCCAACTTGTTCGACGAGCAGTACGTGGCTCGCTGCTCAGGACCTGCTGGCTGTACCTATGGCGCGGGACAGCAGATCATCGCAACGATCACGCGGAAGTTCTGATCCCTACCGGAGTGAGTTGAAGAATGTTGATCGCCAGGCTTGGGAGACCCCGGAAGGGGAAAGCGTATCTCGCAAGCCTGGCCGCTCTCGCCGCGTTCGGTTTGCTTTCTGCCTGCTTGCAAGCGCCGGAAACTGAAACACTCCCTGTTATTGTCTCCAAGGCCTATACCGAAGGCATTTCCGGTCGCCCGCCTGTGCCTGTGGCGGTGACGGGGCAGGCATTGCCCATGCAGCCTGCGCGCAGGATACGGTTCGAGACAACGGAAGGGACTGCGCTCGCACTCGACGTTGCGCCCGACGGGACCAGTATCATTTTCGATATGCTGGGCGACTTGTACCGACTGCCTATCGCGGGGGGGGTGGCCGAGCCCATTACGTCGGGCATGGCGCTGGACACGCAGCCCGTCTTTTCGCCAGATGGTTCAAGAATCCTGTTTCTCAGTGATCGGTCCGGCGCTGAGAACATATGGCTGATGGACGCGGACGGAACGCATCTGAACCAGATATCCTATTATGACGATGATCCGATCTTTGTGTCGCCGGAATGGGCTCCCGACGGACAGTCTATTCTCGTCAGCCGGTATTGGGCTGATCGGAATGCTTACGAACTCTGGCGCTTCAATGCTGTCCCCGGGGACATGGGGGAGGTTGTCCGTCCCGTAGATACAGACGGTGAGAACACAACAAGTTCACTGGGTCCCGCATTCGCAGCCGATGGCACGTCGATATTCCTTGCATCGCTGTCAGGGGGATCCCCTTCATTTGAAGAGCTGTCCGCTTGGGACATAATTCGAAGAGACTTGGCGACAGGCGAAGAAACCTCGATTCTTCCAACGGCCAGCGACGACGACCACGTCGTTCCCCGGTTCCGTCCTGCAGCCTCGCCGGACGGACGCTATCTTGCGTTCGCAGAGCGGCGCCTTGGCAAGACCGCATTGAACATTCTCGACCTTGCGACGGGTGATGTTCGGTGGCTCGCAGATCTGGATCCGGACTCGCTCGAAGCGTCTCTGTGGCACGATGCGATTCCACGTTATGATTTCACGCCAGACAGCGAGCGCCTCATCGTCAATCGAGAGGGGCATGTCCAGACGATTTCCGTCCACACCGGTGACATCGAAACAATTCCGTTCACTGCAATGATCGATCAGGGGCTCGGGAAGCTGGCCCGGCATCAGGCGGTCATCGAAGACGGGCCGGTCATCGCACGGCTGATCCAGGCGCCAGCCGAATCGCCCGACGCACAGCAAGTCGCGTTCTCGGCACTGGGTCACATCTACACACAGAATCTGACGAAGGGGGCTAGGCCTCGGCGATTGCAGTCGGGTTCAGTCACTGGCTACCATCCCGCATGGTCAGCCGATGGTGACTGGATCGCCTCCGTCAGCTGGACCCATGCAGACGGCGGTGCCGTCTGGATCACGTCTGCGGATGGCAAGACTTCAAGGCAACTGGCTCTGCTGCCCGCATTTTACACCCACCCGGTCTTCACGCTTGCCGGAGATGCGCTGCTCGTCATCCGCTCGCCTGCTCAGGTGCGCCGTGAGACCTACATGGAATACGGCCAGTTGCGGGACGCCGACTTGCTTTATGTCCCGCTCGATGGCGCTGAACCGCGAGTCCTCGTATCGGGCCGCATAGGTGGCACGCCGCATTTCCGTGGGCGCCCCGACGAAGTGCTGGTCAATACCGAAGCGGGAATCGAAGCAGTATCGCTTGTCGATGGGGCGCGGGAGCGTGTCACTGAGGCCGTGGGTCCGAACTGGTATTTTGCGCCAGGGTCCGCCGGCGCGGACGACCTTCGGGTCTCTCCCGATGGCCATTGGGCTCTGGCGCAGATCGCCCAGCAGCTGCATCTCTACAAGCTGGACGACGGGAGCCAGGAGCGGTTCGACCTTTCCGCACCCTCGGGGCCGCACGTTCAACTGACCGAAATCGGCGCTGACTATTTCGGGTGGAGCGCTAATGGACAGTCGCTCCATTGGGCCGTCGGCGCGACCTATTACAGGTTGCCGCTGGACAATGTGGCGTTCGAGCGGGGCAAGAATGAGTCCGCAGCGGCCCGATTCTCCGTGCCGGTCGAGGTGCCCCGGGACACGCCCGCCGGCGACGTGCTCCTGCGGGGCGCCAGCGTCATCCCGATGACCGATCGCAACGACCCCGGGAAAGTGCTGGCCGACGCCGATATTCTGGTTCGGGACAATCGCATCGTTTCGATTGCAAGGGTCGGAGAAACCGGCGCCGGCCCCGACGTCCCGACCGTGGACGTAAGTGGCAAGTATATCATTCCCGGCCTCATCGACGCGCATTACCACGTTGCCGACATCCGTCGCGACGTGCTGGACACAGACGTGTGGGGCCTGCGCACCAGTCTGGCCTATGGCGTAACGACCTTGTTCGATCCTTCGTCTCTGACGATCGACATGCTTGCCTATGAGGACCTGGTCGAATCTGGTGAGATCACGGGATCGCGCCTGTTCACGACGGGTACCGCAGTGTTCAATTTCAACGATTTTCGGAACCGAGACCAGGTGCGTTCCGTCCTAAGTCGCTATCGCGATCATTACCGCCTCGCCAACTTGAAACAGTATCTGTCGGGCAATCGCCGTGTTCGGCAATGGGTCTCCGAGGTGGCGGACGAGCTTGGGCTCACCGTCACGACGGAAGGTCCACTTTCCTTCAAGCTGGGTCTGACCCTGATCATCGACGGCTATTCGGGCGTCGAGCACGCAATGGCACCGGCAGTTCACTACCGCGATGTCACGGAGTTCTTCGCCGAGAGCGGGACCAGCAATACCCTGACATTGATGATCACACATGGGGGCCTTCCGGCGGACAAGGTCTATATCGCCCGAACGGACCCACTCTCGGACGCCAAGTACGCCAATTTTGCACCCGCATGGTTTCGTGAATCCCGCTTCCGGGACGTGACGGCGGAAGTTGCAGAATATTATCTGTATCCCGTCGTGGCAAAAAGTTCCGCCGACATGTTCCGCGCTGGCGGCGTCGTTGGTCTCGGTGCGCATGGCAATATTCCCGGCTTCGGGACCCATTGGGAAATGCAGGCCTATGTGGAAGGCGGTTGGACGCCGGCTGAGGTGCTGTGGGCAGCCACAATGGGCAACGCCACAACAATCGGTCGGGACGAGGCGCTTGGCAGCCTCGTCTCCGGAAAACTCGCAGACCTCGTTATACTGGATGAAAATCCGCTCGACGACATCAGCCGTACGCTGGCCATCCGTTACGTGATGAAGAACGGACGGCTCTATGATGACGAGACACTTGAAGAGATACCGGCGGTGCGTTCGCCTCGGCCGTGATGTCGCAAACAAGATAAGGACCAGCTTTCATGCGTGCAATCATTGCGGCAACGACCGTCATCACTTGCCTTCCCTTTGCCGCGGCAGCAGAGGAGAGGCGCATCTTCTTCGACGTGGCTATGTCGTCGGCACTGCTAGATCGCGGTGAGCAGATCGGGGGCCAAACGGCGGAGTTTTTCGCTGGCGCTGAAGCGTCTGCAGGTGAAATGCTTTTATACGCGACAGTCTATCGCCTCCTGCCAATCGGCTCCGACCGGAGCGCCTTCGACAATGAGACCGACTATTCAGTTGGCGTCATCTGGGAAGGGCAGGGCTATGAAGCTGACGTGTCAGCGAATTGGTTGACCTATCCCGGTGAGCAAGCAGCAGACAGCCTTGAACTCGCTGCGTCGGTCTCACTGGACTTGCCGCTCGCACCCGGTGTTGCGGCCTTTCATGATTTCCACACGGACGACTGGGGTCTGGAGGTGTTTGGCGGTCCGCATTGGGAACAGGATGCCTGGACGCTGTACGTTTTGGGGCGCGTCGGCTTTGTCACACTAGGGGACGGATCGGCCAGCCGCTCATATGGGGGTATCGAGACAGGCGCTGTTCGCTTGCTCACGGATACGGTGGCATTGGGGTTCCAGTTGCGCGCGGAAGCCGCGGACGAAGACAGTTTTGCGAGCGCGTTCGGTGCCGATGGTGTTACTGCATGGCGCGCCACCGGTACGTCTGTCGGTGTCAGTCTGTCTTACGCTCGGTAGCGCCATCAAGCGGCTTCCTGACAAGAGTTTGATCACGGGCTGACTTGTTTTTGGCCTGTTGCGCCGAATTCAGGTGTTATTTTGCTTGATCGGGCCACAAAACCCTTCATCATCCTGTCACATTGCCCGACAATGGCGTCGCCATGGGCAAGGGAAGCTTTCCCGGGAGGACAAGATGAAACGAACCCTCGATCTTGACCTGAACCAACGCCCCGTTGTCGCGCTCGCCGACGAATATCCGGCCGGATTCGTTGACAATGCCCATTCCCATGAACGCATCCAGTTATTGTACGCATCTGCCGGTGTCATGTCGGTCGTGACGGACCAGACCAGTTTCGTCATCCCGCCCCAGCGGGCCGTATGGATTCCGAGCCTGGTGCGTCACGAGGTATCCTGCCGGGGGCCTGTATCGCTCCGCACGCTCTATATTGACCCGAAATATGAGCGCGATGACCCTGACTGTCACATCGTGGAAGTCGGCACCTTGCTGAAGGCACTGATCCTGGAAGTGACCGCTTTCAGTTCCAGTTATGATCTCGATGGCAGGGAAGGCCAGATTGTCAGCCTGCTGCTGAGCGAGTTGCTGGCGTCGCCCAAGGTGCCCTATGCGGCACCGATGCCAAGTGATCCACGACTGGTGCGGGTTTGCCGCGAGATTATCGACAATCCGTCCGATCAGCGCGACATCGACAAATGGGCTGATCTTGCCGGCATGAGCCGACGCAGCTTTACACGTGCGTTCAAGCGCGAGACCGGCATGGGCGTCGCCCTCTGGCGTCAGCAAGTCCGCCTGCTTGAAGCGCTGTCATTATTGTCGACAGGCTCCAATGTCACCACGGCTGCGCTGGATGTTGGCTACGAAAGCGCCAGTGCCTTCTGCGCCATGTTCCAGCGCGCGTTTGGCGTGTCTCCGAGCCGCTACGAATTTTGACTGCGGGCTGGGTCCGCCCGGCCCAATGTGACGTCCGGAGACAGGTTCGCATTGGACTGCCCCCCGACGATAGAGGGGTTAGGGCTCAAAACACAAAGGGCCTAAGCGAAACGAAGGCCGATGCCTCCGAGCGGACCATAGTCTGCGTGGAACACGTCGCCAGGGTCGGCAAATACGGGCCGCGTGAAGGATCCGCACAACAAGATCTGGCCCGGCTCCAGGCTGATATCGAAGGGGGCCAGCTTGTTGGCGAGCCACGCAATGCCATTGCCCGGATGTTGTAGCACGCCGGCAGCAAGGCCCGTCTCTTCGATCATGCCGTTGCGATACAGCATGCAGCCGACCCAGCGCAGATCGAGCGCATCCGGCTTGATAGGACGGCCGCCGAGAATCACACCGGCATTCGCGGCATTGTCTGAAATCGTGTCGAGCGCCGTTGAACGCGTCCCCAATTTTGGATCGACCGGCTCAACCCGCAAGTCGATCAGTTCCAGCGCCGGGGTCACGTATTCCGTGGCCGCAAGCACATCATAGAGTGTCACGTCGGGGCCTTTCAGCGGGCGGTTCAGCATGAACGCCAATTCCACCTCGATCAGCGGCTTCACGAACCGGTCCAGCGGAATCTCGCTGCCATCAGCAAACAGCATGTCATCCAGCAGCGAGCCATAGTCCGGCTCATCAATCTGGGAATTGATCTGCATCGCGCGGGAGGTCAGCCCGATCTTGTAGCCGATCACCTTGCGCCCTTCGGCGCGCTTGATGTCCAGCCAGGCAGACTGGATGGCATAGCCATCTGCCATGGTCATATCAGGGAATTGTTGCGAGAGTTGCGGGATACGCACCTTTGTCTTTTCGGCCTCATGCAGCCTGCGGGCTGCGTCGAGAATGGCGTCGGCGGGAATGGTCACGATTGTTTCTCCTTTGAGGCTTGATGTCAGTCGCCGAGCAGTTTGCGGGCAGCGCCCACCTGGCCCCGGCCAGCAAGAATGAAGTTGAAGTCACCGACCAGTGTGATGAATCGGAATCCGATTGCCTGCATGCGGGCCGCAAACTCAGGACTGGCTGTGTGGATGCCGGCCGTCAGGCCATGCTTCTTGCAGGCCGCCGCAATCGCCTTGTAGGCGTCCAGCATGTTGGGCTCATCAAGATCAAACCCTTGTTTTCCGCCTTGCGCGAGCGACAGGTCCGAAGGACCGACATAGAGGCCATCCAGCCCCGGCGTGGCGGCGATCGCATCGAGGTTTTCCAAAGCATCACGCGTTTCGATCATGGCGAACTTCAGCACCTGGTCGTCGGCGTGAGCGCCATAATCGAAACCGGCATAGATCATTGCGCGCGTGGCGCCGGAACTGCGCACCCCAAGGGGGGGATAACGGCACGCGGATACAAACCGTGAGGCGTCTTCCGGCGTGTTGATCAGTGGGCAAATGACGCCCATGGCGCCTGCATCCAGCGCCTTGCCAACCAGTTCGGGTGTATTCGCCCCAAGGCGCACCATGGGCGTCACTTTTGTGGTGGAAATCGCCTGCAACATGCCCAGCATGTCAGTCTCGCTGATCATGCCATGCTGCATGTCGATCGTGAGGGCATCCCAGCCGAGCGACGCCATGATTTCCGCCAGGAAACCGCCGGGGATGACGGACCAGCCGTTCAGTACCGTGCGTCCCTCGGACAAGGCTTTTCGAATCTCGATTTCTTTCATGACGTCCCCTCTTAAGTGACTGCAATCACATATTTCTGTCTTCGTTTTATACGCACTGCTTAGATTTTTCGGGTTATCGAGGCAACCAAAAAAATGAGTAGACTCATTTTCGTTGACTCCTCCGAGCCTCGATTTATGGTGACTGAAAATCTGAACTTCCGAGGGGGACCATTCATTGGCGCGGGAACACACCTCAACTGGACGGCGCGAGCAGAACAAGCTCGAAAAGCGCGCCCGCATCATTGCAGCGGCGCGCGCGCTCTTCAAACACAAGGGTTTTGACGCCACCACAACGCAGGAAATCGCCGAGGCTGCCAGCGTCGCATCGGGCACGATCTTCACCTATGCGCGCACGAAGGAAGATCTGGTCATCATGGTCTTTCATGATGAAATGCTGGGGGTGATTCAGGACGCAACCGCCAAGGCGCGCGCTGGGACCACTCTGCGCGATCAGCTGATCGCGTTCTTTGACGTCATGGTGGACTATCACGAGCGTGACCTCGCGCTGTCGAGAACACTGCTTCGCCAGCTGGGCTATGTCAGCACCAATGACCAGCGCGTCCTCGTTTCTGAATTGATGCGCGCATTGCTCGGCCAACTCGCCCGCATCGTCGAAGCGGCCAAAGCACGCGAGGATATCGTCGCCGACCAGCCCGCCTACGCGTCCGCTCGCGCAGCCTTCGCGATCTACTACTACCATCTCGGCGGCCTGATGAGCGGTTACATCGACCGCACACAATTCGATCAGGCCCTGAAGACTGACCTCAGCCTGCTGATGCGCGGACTGGAGTGACGCTTCGGCGTCCGGCGCGCCACCAATCAAAAAATAACAAAGGCGGCAACGACCGCTCGGGAGGACAAAATGAGTGAAGTGACAGAGCTTGGATATCTACGGATCGGCGTGTCCGATCTTGCCATCTGGCGAAAATTCGCGACCGAAGTGATCGGACTGCAGGTCCGCGACGATACTGAAACGGGGCGGCTCTACCTCCGGTCAGACGCCTGGCATCACCGGATTATCCTGGAGGAAGATGGCAGCGACGACCTGCTGGCGGCAGGACTGCGCGTTGCCGGTCCGGAAGAGTTCCGTGCCATGCAGGACGTTCTGCGCAAGAATCAGGTCCCGTTCGAAGTCGCAGACAAGGAAACCGCGCAGAGCCGCCGCGTCCTCGATGTCATGTTTCTGAAAGACCCCGCAGGAACACCGCTTGAAATCTTCCACGGACCTCAGGTCGACACGCACATGCCCTTCCATCCAGGACGCGGCATGTTCGGGAAGTTCGTGACGGGTGACGGCGGCTTGGGCCATGTGATGCTCGTGTCGCCCGATCTCAACGCGACCTATGAGTTCTACAAGCTTCTCGGGATGCGGGGCAGCATCGAGTACAAGGTGCCTCGCCCGGAAGGCTACACCGTCGAACTCCTGTTCATGCACTGCAACTCACGTGACCATACGCTCGCTTTCGGCATGCCTGCCAAGGGCCGGATCAATCACCTGATGATGGAAGTCAGCACGCTCGACGATGTCTACCTGACCTACGAACTGGTTAAACAGTCCGGCGTCGATATTGCGATCATGCCGGGCAAGCATGCGAACGACCAGATGTTTTCATTCTACTGCATCTCGCCCTCTGGATTCCAGGTCGAGATCGGCTGGGGCGCGCGGCCAGCCTCCCACCAATCGGAATACTACACCGGCGATAGCTACGGGCACCAATTCACGCCAGCAGGAATGCCCTCATGAGTACGAAAAACGCTTCCCAAATCGCGCCTCAAAAACACTTCATCGGCGGAAAATTCGTCGACTCGACTTCCGGTGACACGTTCGACCTCATCAATCCGAGCACGGAAGCTGTTACCACCGTGGCGGCACGCGGCAATGCTGCCGATGTCGATGCCGCTGTGGCCGCAGCAAAGTCCACCTTCGAAAGCGGAGACTGGTCGCGTGCCAAGCCATCGTTCCGGCGCGAGGTCCTGTTCAAGGCCGCAGACCTGATCGAGGCACGTTCCGACGAAATCGTGCGCCTGCAAACCCTGGAAATGGGTGCGCCGATCGGGCCGGATTTCAAAGGCCCGCATCCTGTCGTGGAACGCTCGGCGCGGAACCTGCGCTTTTTCGCGCAGGAGCAGGAACATGCCGGGGATCACGCTTTCAACCGGGATGACTCGCTGCTGACCTACACGATGTCCGATGCGGCTGGGGTGTTTGGACTGATCACGCCGTGGAATGCGCCCATGATGCTGTCGACATGGAAGATGGCGCCATGCCTCGCCTATGGAAACTCTGCCGTCCACAAGCCGTCTGAACTCTCCTCGCTCTCCATCCACGTCCTCTGTGAAATCTTTGAAGAAGCGGGCATGCCGTCGGGCGTCTACAATGTCGTCCTTGGCCTCGGCAAGGAGGCGGGCGTTCCACTGGTCGAGCACAAGGACGTGATCGGTGTGTCCTTTACCGGCTCGCCCGGAACCGCGCGTGACATCGCCACGCGTGCTGCAGCGTCCCTCAAGCGCACATCGTTCGAGCTCGGCGGCAAGTCTGCCAATATTATCTTTGCTGATGCGGACCTGTCGAAGGCGATTCCATCCGCTGCCATGGGCATCTTCATGAATGTCGGCCAGGCGTGCATCGCAGGATCGCGTATTCTGGTGCAGAGCTCAATCTATGATCAATTCCTCGAAGGTTTCCAGAAAGCGGCTGCGGCCTGGAAACCGGGCAACCCCGAAGAGCGCACAACGCGTATCGGGCCGCTTGTCTCGAAAGGTCAATACGACCGCGTGATGGGCTACATCAATCTCGCCCGCGAAGAGGGCCGCATCCTGTTCGGCGGCGGACGGCCCGAGGGGCTCGACAAAGGCTTCTTTGTTGAGCCAACCGCCATCGTCGACGTCGAACCATCCGCACGCATCGCGCAGGAGGAAGTCTTCGGTCCGGTCGCGACCATACTTCCCTTCGACGATGCCGACGACGCCATCGCGATAGCGAACAATTCCAGCTATGGCCTTGCGGGCTATATCTGGACCGGATCGCAGGACACGGCGCACTATGTGAGCCACCGGCTCGAGACCGGGATGATGTGGATCAATTCCGGCTTTGATCGCGACCTGCGCCAGCCATTTGGCGGGATGAAGAATAGCGGCCTTGGTCGCGAAGGCGGCAATCTCAGCCGCGAGTTCTACACCACGACCCGCTTCGCCTCCTTCCCCCTGACACCCCGTTAGAAAGAGCCCAAGCCATGAATGTATTACAAGGTGAACGTTTCGAGCAGCGCCGCATCCTCTTTGAAGGTCGCCCCGAATGGACGGTCGTCGAAGGCGACGAGCTGAAAACCATGGATGGACGGCGCGTCGCGGAATCAGAAGCGGTGTACCTGCCACCTTGCGATCCCACGAAGATTCTCTGCATCCACCTGAACTATGATTCCCGGCGGGTCGAGTTTCGGGCGCCCGAACTTGTGACGCCAACCTATTTCCAGAAGCCGACGACGACACTCAACAGTCATCGCGGCATGCTGAACCGGCCCGCGAACACGCAATACCTGAATTATGAGGGCGAGATTGCAGCCATTATCGGCCGCCCGATGAAGAACGTCGCCAAGGAAGACGCGTGGGATTATATCGCGGGCTTTGCGCCCGCCAATGATGTCGGTTCGCAAGACTACCGCGATACCGATGCGGGCGGCATGACGCGCGTAAAAGGCATGGACGGCTTCTGTCCGATTGGCCCGGGCATCGTGCGTGGGGTGGATGTCAGGAAGTCCACGCTGCGGACCTATCTGAATGGCAAGGTCGTGCAGGAGGCCGACGTCGGTGAAATGACGTTCGGGATCGACTACCAGCTGGCCGACCTCTGCCGCCATATCACGCTGCTGCCCGGCGACATCGTTTTGACCGGAACGCCGGCAAACTCACGCCCCATGCAACCGGGAGATGTCGTCGAGGTTGAGGTAACAGGCATCGGAAAACTCCAAAATCTCGTCGCCGACATACCGGCGCCGACGCATGACGTTGGACACCAGCCGACCGATTCTGAAGGCGTACGCCGCGTCGCGCTCGCTGGAGACTTTTGGAAAGAACAGGACGCCAAGAAATAGGCGCCAAAACGAGTTTGGGAGGTAGAAAAATGACCGATGTACAGATTACCCAGAATATTCTGAACCCGGAAATATTTCCGAAGGAGAAAGGCCCGCCGCATCGCCTCTTCGATCTCTGGCGCAACGAAGATCCCGTTCACTGGAACCCGCCGACTTCGAGCTACGCGCCGAAGCCGCCAGCCTCGCCGGTCACGAAAGGCTTCTGGGTTCTCACCCGATACCAGGACGTGTTTGACGTCTCCCGCGATCAGGAACGGTTCAGCTCCTACGAGGACGGGTTCATGGTCTGGGATCATGACGAAGAGAGGCTTGCACAGCAGCGGGCGAATTTCATGGGAATGCGACCCGCCGAACATTCGGCCGTCAAACAGGTTCTGCTGCCACCCTTCTCGCCGAAGGCGATGATGGAAATGCTCCCGGATATTGACCGCATCGCGAAGGAGATTGTCGACGATATCGCACGGAAGGGGACATGCGAGTTCGTGTTCGATGTCGCGTCCAAGCTTCCCGTCTACACCTTTTGTGAACTGATGGGCATTCCGGACAGCTACAGGGAAAAGGTCGCACAATGCGGTAACGGACTGGCCGATGTGGAAACGCAGGGAGACAGAAACGACGATTCCTTGTTTGAACTCTTTGCTATCTGCGAGGAGCTTTCCGAACAAAAGCGGAAAAATCCTGATGACGGCTTGTTGAGCGCGATGGTCAATGACAAGTCGCTCAACCTGAACCAGATGCAGCTCAACATGTTTTTCATCGTCTTTGCGATGGCCGGACACGAGACGACGCGAAGCACGGCAGCTCACTTCATCTACCAGATGAGCCGGAACCCCGATCAATACGCGCTGCTACTGAGCGACGTCGACAAGCACATCGAAAACGCTGTCGAGGAAACGCTTAGGTACACAAACACGACTACGAATTTCCGCCGGACCGCCACGTGCGACACCGACATTGGCGGCTATCCGGTGAAGAAGGGCGACAAAATCCTGCTTTCCTACGCTGCGGCAAACCGGGATCCGAGCGTGTTCGAAAATCCACATGCTTTCGACATCACGCGCGCGAATGCACGCAAGCATCTCGCCTTCGGAACCGGCCCGCATGTCTGCATCGGCGCAAGACTCGCGCGGATGCAATTGGTTGCCTTGCTCAAGCAGATCGTCACACGGATTCCGGACATCCATCCGGTTGGCGAGCCGCAATGGATGCATTCGATCTGGTTCAACGCCATCGTGAACATGCCCGTTGCCTTCACACCAGAGCCATCAAAGCACTAGCGAGAGGCCGGTCACATGAAAGTCACTATCGCCGGCGCCGGCATAGGCGGCCTGACAACAGCCCTCGCCTTGGCTGAGGCCGGTCATGATGTGCGGGTGTACGAAGCCGTCGAAGACATTCAGCCCTTGGGCGTGGGCATCAACCTGTTGCCACACGCCGCCCGCATTCTTCAGGGACTCGGCGTGCTGGATGACCTTCTGGCGCGAGGCATTGCAACCCGTGAACTGGCTTACTTCAACCGGCACGGCCAGCAGATATGGACAGAGCCGCGCGGGCTTTTCGCCGGGTTCGATGCCCCGCAGGTCTCCATCGCGCGCGGCGACTTGCAGGAAACGCTGCTGGCCCATGCATGCCGCCGCCTGGATGACGCGCGGATCGTGACGGGGCAGCGATTGACCGCCTTCCGAACCGTCGACGGCCAAGCCATCGCGACGTTTCAATCGCCTGCGGGCGCTGAGACCGACATTTCATCCGACATTCTGGTCTGCGCCGACGGCATCCATTCCGCCGGGCGCCACCAGATGTATCCGGACGAGGGCACCCCCGTCTATTCGGGCCGGATCCTGTGGCGTGCAACTTCTATAGCAGCGCCGTACATGAGCGGTGCAACCATGATCATGGCAGGGCACGAGGACCAGAAATTCGTTTGCTACCCGATTGAGCCTGTACGCGAGGACGGCTTGCAGCGGATCAACTGGATCGCTGAACTTCGCAGGCCCCTGATGCGAAACCGCGAGGACTGGAACCGCGAAGGCCAGACCGCAGAATTCCTGCCTGCATTTGAGTCTTGGGATTTCGGTTGGCTGGACGTTCCCGGCCTCCTCAAGTCGGCAGAACGGATCTACGAATACCCCATGGTCGACCGCGATCCTGTGCCCTCCTGGACAGCAGGCCAAGTCACCCTGCTCGGCGATGCTGCCCACGCGATGTATCCAATCGGATCGAATGGTGCGAGCCAGGCCATTCTCGACGCCGACGCCCTGACACGCGCACTCGGCGCCAGCACGAGTGCGGCAGAGGCGCTGCAGGCCTATGAAGCCGAACGCCTGCCACCCACATCCGCTATCGTCAGGGCCAATCGCGGCAACGGTCCTGAACAATGCATGCAACTCGCAGAAGTCCGCGCCCCGTCAGGCTTCCGCTCCGTCGAGGATATTTTTGCCCCCGGAGAACTCCAGGCCATCGCCGATCAGTACAAGCAACTCACCGGCATGACGCGAAAACCATGACCCAACCGCTCGCCCCGCCGCTCACCCATCTGATGTCCTTCAGCGTCGAGGTTGGCGACGTCTCGGCAATCGTCGACGGCACGCCCGGACGCCGCTTCGTGCCCATTCGTGGCGGCGAGATTACCGGACGCCTCACAGGCCGCATCCTCGAAGGCGGCGGCGACTGGCAGACCGTTCGCGCAGACGGCACGATCGACCTTGAGGCGCACTATATCATCGAATTGGACGGCCACGGCTGCGTCGAGGTCAGCGCATCGGGCGTGAGATGCGCAACAGCGGATGGCATCTACTTCCGAACTAGCATGCGTTTTTCGACTGAGGCCCCCGGGCTGGCTTGGCTGAGCAGGCGACTCTTCCTGTCCACAGGGCGCCGCGAAGCATCCAATGTCGCGCTCGATATTTTCGAGGTCGGTTGAAGTCGGACGGTCCGAATGATGAAACCGAGGAGAATACATGTCGATCTGGAAGACCCCCAAACCTGATCTGGAATCGCTTTCATCCCTTCAGGCGCGCACAATGGCCAGTCACCTCGGCATCGAGATCGTCGGCTGCACTGGCGACTCGCTGACTGCGCGCATGCCGGTCGATCACCGCACGCTGCAGCCCCATGGTCGCCTGCATGGCGGCGCCTCCGTTGCGCTTGCCGAAACCGTGGGGTCCATAGCGGCCAATATGGTCCTCGACCCGAACGACCACATAGGTGTCGGTCTTGAGATCAACGCCAATCACGTGCGGCCCGTCAAGGACGGCTTCGTCTTTGCAACGGCGAAGCCGGAAGCCCTCGGCCGCACCACTCAGATATGGGCCATTCGGATTACCGATGAGGCCGGCCGCCTGGTTTGCATCTCCAGATTCACAGTCGCCGTGATCTCGGCGAGCAAGGCCTAACGCACAAAACATTTGGGTGACGCTTTCGTCACACGCGACGCTCCGCATACCTGACATTGCGATCACGAAATCAATCGTCCCATTTGCGCCTTCGGCAACAGGGGCTCGTATTCAGGCACAGTCCGCGCTTTCCTTGCGTTCAGCGAAGAGGAGATATCGCGCGTGCTCCACAGCGCCGACTGTGTTCGTGCTGACCATTCCAGCGCATCCGAAACGGAATGATCGCGCGCCCATCGCAGGGCGGCCTTGCTGCCTGCTATGGCGACCGGTGCCTTTTCGAGCACTCGCCGGGCGGCTGCATATGCCAGTTCGACGGCGCCTGAAGACGTATCCGCAATATCGGCGACGAAGCCGTGACGGGCCGCGTCGTCCGCGCTTAGCGTCCGGCCCAGGAAAGCCATCTCCTTCACTACCGGTTCGGGAAGGATTTTCGGTAATCGCTGCAGGGCGCCGACATCGGCCATGATACCCGTATTGATTTCTTCGATCCGGAAATAGGCGTCGCGTGACACATATCTCAGGTCGCATGCTGCCGCGAGTTCGAGGCCGGCGCCGAGGCAGGCACCCTGAATGGCGGCAAAGACCGGGAAGCGGGCGCGCTCCAGGCAGGAAAAGGTCTCCTGTAAGGAAATCGCGAGATGATAAAAGCTTTCGCGCGCGGCAGGGGAGTCCGGATCGGGAATGCCGCCGGCGAATTCGCCGAGGTCCATGCCAGCACAGAATATCGGCCCCTCGGATGACAGAACCATGGCCCGTACATCGCCCGTCCGGTCGAGTGCGCCAATATCAGGCGCAAGGCCTTTCCAGAATCCGGCGCTCAGCGCATTGCCGGCATTCGGACGTGTAAGCACAAGATGGGCGATTCCTGCGTCAATAGTTATGGCGTATCCTGGCATGATCGGCTTCCTTGTTTTGCAAAAGAGGTCAAAAGGACCCTTTTAGGGATTGTCGACAAATTGGCAACAGGTGGAAACGGGCCCCGGGGTTCGCATCCTGAAATTCAAAAAACATCATAAAAACATGGTTCAAAACGCCGATTCTGCCTGCCCGACCTGTCGGATGTATCGCTCTCGTTGCGGGGGCGATTGGCAGGAATTTCAAAAAGGGTCTTGACGACAACAATCAACGGAAGACATCTAAGCGCATAATAAACAAACCCTCGCGCCGCGGGGGACGGGAGGGAATAATGTTGAAACGCGCTCTTCGCGCCACCGTGTCGGTGTGTGCTTTTGCTTTGGTCTTGAATACAGCCGCCGCGCAGGATGCCTCCGGGCCATCTGAGGCAGAACCGGAATCCCGTACACTGAATACGGTGACGGTAACGGCCACCCGCCGCGAGGAAAGTATCCAGGATACCGGCGCCTCCGTTTCAGCACTCGACAGCGACGCCTTGCTAGTCCGGTCGGTCCAGTCCGTTGAGGACGTGGCGGACCTCGTTCCGGGCCTTCAGGTTTCCAGTTATCAGGGCGACACGTCCATCTTCATTCGTGGTATCGGCACGCCGGTCATCGTGGCAGGCGCCGACAGCTCCACGGCGACCTATCTCGACGGCGTCTATCTGTCGCGCGCCGCCGCCATCGGGCCGGGCTTCTTTGACGTTGAGCGGCTGGAAGTCTTGCGCGGACCACAGGGGACGCTCTATGGGCGCAACGCCACCGGCGGCGCTGTCAATATCATTACCAAACGTCCGACTGACGAGTTCTCAGGCGAAGCGCGCCTGATCGTTGGCAATTTTGATCGCACGCAGGTGTTCGCGGCGCTCAGCGGGCCGATTAATGACAGGGTGCGGGCGCGCCTGGCTGTCCAGAAGGAAGACCGCAGCGGCTTTACCACGGTGCACCTTCCACGCGAGACCCTCCCGCCATCGCAACCTGACCGCACATTCGATGCGGAGGACAAGCACGACATCACGGCCCGAGCCACGGTCGAGTTCGATCTGACGCCAACGGCCATGCTCACATTGTCCGGCGATTATTATGAAGCCGACGACCGCGCCAATGTCTTCCACTTCGCGAGCCTGGGATACCAGGAAGAAGTGCCCGGCTGGCTCAGCACACGCGAAGGCTCCCAAACGCTGCCCTATTTCGGCATCAAGAACAGCGGCCGTATCTCGGCGCCGGCATCACGCGACATCTATTCGGCCGTCGACTATTTCAACAATACAACCGTGTGGGGCCTGACGGGCCGCCTCGACTGGGCCGTCGGTGACTATGACGTCCAGTTCATCACTGGCTACAAGAACTCCAATCCCGATTTCCAGGACTCCTTCGACCTCGGAGACACGTTCAACACCTATATTCACCGTGCCGAAGACCATGAGCAATGGAACGCCGATTTCCAGGTCACTTCGCCTTCAGATGGCCGCTTCAGCTGGATTGGCGGAGGCGGGTACTTCTCGGAAGAGAATGACATCCAGAACAATATCTTCGGAGACTTCTGGGAGCCGATCCTCACGCAGGGCCTGCTTGACCTTCAGGCGGCGAACGTCCTGCCGCCATTCCCGGTGAACATTCCTGAAAGCACGCTCTGCTGTGAGCTTCATCTGAACGGACGCCAGGAAACCGAAGCCTTCAACATCTTCATCGATACCAGCCTCGACCTGACCGATACGCTGACATTGAAGGCTGGTGTGCGCTATTCCGAGGAAGAGCGCGACGGCTTTCAGAACTTCGATCTCGCTTTTCTCCCGGCGGTGGCGGGCGGCGACCTCGTTCGTTTCGCACCAGAAATCCTGTTCTTCCCCAATGCTGTCAGCGACAGCCGCGATGGTGTCCAGCCAGACCCGTTCGGCTTCGTGGTCGCACCTGTCGACGGACCCGCGACCTTTGACGCGACAACACCGAAAGCCGCCCTCGAGTGGACACCGACGGATAATCTTCTTCTCTATGTCAGTGCTCAGCGAGGGTTCAAGAGCGGCGGTTACAATATCGGATCGACCCAGCGAGCGCCATATGAGCCAGAGAAAATCTGGGCTTATGAGAGTGGCTTTAAGGGTGGCTTCCTCGACAACCGTCTCCGTCTGAATGCGGCGGCATTCATGTATGATTACACGAATTTGCAGGCGCAGGAATCAATTGCGAACCAGCCAATCATCCGGAATGTGGGCAAGGCTGAAGTCAAAGGGGCCGAATTCGAATTTGCCGCCCTGCTCAGCGATATTTTCCAGATCGACGGATCGGTCACATATCTCGACGCGCTCTTCACCGAAGGCGAGCTGACCGAGCCGTTGCGCCCCGCGCCTCTCACGCAGGATCCCGGCTCGCTCCTGCGTAACCTCGATGGCCTCAGACTGCCGCGTGCTCCGGAATGGAAAATGAATGTCGGCGCACAGGCAGATTTTTCAGCCTTCGGCGGGGACGTCACCCTGCGTGCTGACTATGCTTGGCAAGACGAAATCTTTTTCACCGTGTTCAACATCAAGGCGGCATCACAGGACAGCTACGGTGTCGTGCGGGCCCGGGCCACGTATGCGCCGGCCAGCGGGCGCTACAAGGTGGCGTTGTTCGGCGAGAACCTGTCCGACGAGACCTATTTCACCAACCAGATCCTGACCGGGACAACCTATGGCGCCGAATTTGTCGGTTCACTGGGTGCGCCGCGCACATTCGGTCTTGAACTTTCCACCCAGTTCTAACGGCGCAGCCAGGGGACATCAGAAATGACAAAGACACCATTGGAAGCGGCCCAGGCCTGGTATGCCGGTGTGCATGAAGGCGACTTTGACAAACTGTTCGGCGTCATGTCGGACGATTGCACGATCGAATTCTACGGACCGAGCGTGATTCCGTTCGCGGGCATTTTTCGCGGCAAGGAGAAGTGCAAGATCTTTTTCGGCCATGTCGGTAATGACGTGGATATCGAGGAGTTCCGCCAGGACGAGTTTATCTCCGAGCGGGACAAGGTGGCCGTCACCGGACATTTGCGCATGGTCCTGAAGGCGACGGGCCGCCTGTACGCGGCCGACTATGCCCACATCCTCACCATTCGGGACGGTCAGGTTGTCAGGTTCCGTGATTTCCAGGACAGCGCCCAGGCCGCGCATGTGGCGTTCGATCTGACGACACCCGAACGCTGAGGGCGAGAGAGACTGCTGCTATGTCTGAAACCGGATCCCGCCCTCGAATGTCAGGCCGTTTCTTTCGGCTTGGCGGTGCGGCGTGGCTTCGGTTTCTGCTTCGCCGCCGCCTCGGCGGCCAGTTCGTGATGAACTTCCGTGACGCGAGCCAGGAAGTGAATGCCGGACCTGATCTCGTCGTCGCTGAGCCGATCGACCATCGTGTCCAGGAACGCACTGCCATTGCGCATCATGCTTTCGACAAACTGGACGCCGCGAGGCGTCAAAGTAACGAACTTCTCACGCCCGTTCTGAGGGTCTTCGGTCATCGTGATCAGGTTCAGCGGCGCTTTGGACAAGGCGCGCAGGGATTTCGAGATGGCCGAACTTGTCACCTCGTACCAGGACGCAAGCGCACTCGCGATGTCCTTGCGGCGCATCTTCCGGCCATCCACACCGCGCGTGTGGATCGTCCAGAGGAGACAGGCCTGCTGGCGCGTCAGCACGCCGCATTTCAGGGCGTCTTCAATCTGCATGCCCACGAGATAGTGGATCGGAAAAAACAGGTCGAGGAAGTCGCTGCTCGCCTGTTTGCGCTTCGAGAGGTCCATGCGGTCTCCGGTTCATTGTTACAGCTCCGACAATAAGCGAAGTCGGATCGGCCTTCAAACACCGATATCCATCAATCCCAACACCTAGGAAGTCCGCCATGTGACAAAAAGGTCCTAAGGACACAATAAATTCAAAGCAACAAATTCAGGCTCACGCAAAACCACCAGAATTCATGCCGGTTGCCAGCGCCATGCTGGGCCGCTGCACCCGGGAGAACACAAGATGACACACGCCACGAACACGCCGATCATTCCCGACGATTTCCACGTCCGCGATCTCTATTCCCCGGATGTGATGGCAAATCCTTATCCCTATTACGACCACCTGCGTGACAAGCCGATCCAGTTCGGCCTGGAGGACTACCCACCCGGCACGATCCCCGGCATGGACAGGCCGTTCCCGGCCTGGGTCGTACTCAGGCATGCCGACGTTCAGGAAGTCTGCCGCCGCGCCGACGTCTTTTCATCGCGTGACATCATGCAGGAAAAATCCGAAGCGCCGACCCTGATGCTGGTCAATCATGATGACCCGCGCCACGCGGAGCTGCGCAAGATCGCCCAGATGGCCTTCTCGCCCAAACGGGTGATGAGCGACGTCGCGCCATGGATGGAAACCACGGTCGAGACACAGCTCGACAGGGTCGGTGGCGGCAAGGTGGATTTCATGCGCGACCTTGCGCCCAATCTGCCGGCGCTTGTGATGACCAAGCTCATCGGCACGCCGGAGGAAGATTATGTCCTGCTCCGCCGCTGGGCCAATGCGTTCATGGTGACCTCTGATTTCACCATTGCCGAACGCCAGCAATGCAATCTCGAGCTCTGGAATTATTACCAGTCAGCGGTCAACCAGCGCTACGCGGATATTGAATCTGGCAAGCCTGTGCCTGATGACCTGATGTCGGCCTTCATCCAGGCGGAGTCAGACGGTAACAAGCTGACCAATGAAGAGGTCGTGCGCTTCTGTCTCACACTGGTCGTCGCGGGCGCCGAGACGACGGGCTACCTGCTTGGCAATCTCATTGATGTGCTGGCCGACGATCCCGAAATGTATGCCACGCTGCGCGCCGACCGTTCTCTGGTGCGCGCCTTCATCGAGGAAAGCCTCCGCCGCGACGGGCCAGTCCAGCGGCTTCACCGGGTCTGCACACAGGATTATGAGATTGGCGGTGCCCAGATCAAGGCAGGCGACTGGGTGGCGATCTTCCACGCGTCCGCGAACCGGGATCCGGCTGTTTTCGAGCGCCCGAACGCGTTCATTCTCAAACGCCCCAACATGATCAAGCAGGCCACGTTCGGGCATGGCATCCACCATTGCATGGGGGCCGGGATCGCGCGCAATGAAGCCGCCCAGATGATCAACAGTCTGCTCAACCGGTACAGCCGTCTCGAGCCGGCGGGCGACCGCGTGCGCCAGCGCGGTGGATTGCTGAATTACGGCCTGGAGACGTGTCCGATCAATCTGGTCGAGTGACGCGGCACGGCCAGGGTAAAACAGCGTGAGACGCGGGGCAGGGCAGCGTGTCGGTCACCTAATGTTTGACTCGGGATGCTTCTGGTGCCAGCTTTGCTAGCGCTAACAAAAAGAAGAAAATCCGGGGAGGACGGGATGAAAAATCCCTGCAGGGCATCGCTCGGCAAACTGGCTGGCGCGTCAGGATTCGGAAAGGCAGCCATCGCGATCCTGTTGATCGCTGCTTCGGGGTGTGCGCTCGCGGACTCCCCTGCACCCAGGTCGGACGTGCTTGTCGAAGCGGGAAGAACCACGGCCAGTCAGGCGACGGCAAGTGGCCTCCGTGGGGCAGGGCGTGTGGATTTCATCCTTGAGCGGATGACGACCGAAGAGAAGCTCGGGCAGCTGAACCAGATGGCGGGCGGGCGGCAGATCGCGCTCAACTCCCGGATTACGAATGCGGAATACGACCGGGTGCGAACGGGCGGCGTCGGCTCCTACCTGCATGTCGCCGGGGCGGATTTCCTCGGTGGGCTGCAGCGTGTCGCGGTGGAGGAGAGCCGGCATGGCATTCCGCTCCTGTTCGCGATGGATGTCGTGCATGGCTACCGCACCATCTTTCCCGTGCCGCTCGGCATCGCGGCGACATTCGATACCGCAGATGCGGAACGCGCTGCGCGGGTGGCGGCGGTGGAAGCGTCTGGCGCGGGATTGCACTGGACCTTTGCGCCAATGCTGGACATTGCGCGCGATGCGCGTTGGGGGCGCATCGTGGAAGGGGCGGGTGAAGAGCCCTTCTTCGGATCGGCGATGGCGCGGGCGCAGGTGCGCGGATACCAGGGCGCAGACCTGACGCAGCCCGACACGATCATCGCCACCGCCAAGCATTTCGGTGCCTATGGCGCAGGTGCGGGCGGGCGCGACTATGACAGCGCCGACATTTCCGAGCGGACGCTGATGGATGTCTACCTGCCGCCCTTCCATGCCGCCGCAGAGGAGGGCGCA